>Ga0302347_1001988_pt1 | contig 22294 bp, 26 predicted proteins | sample PhyWR1_FD_202178 | JGI IMG/M metagenome (GOLD analysis project Ga0302347, IMG submission 202178) | Leaf surface microbial communities from wheat plants in UC Gill Tract Community Farm, Albany, California, United States - DLSL W.R1 (v2)... | ecosystem: Host-associated > Plants > Phyllosphere >...
TCAGTCCTATATTGGGAATTAATTCCTAAATTTGATGACCTATAAATCTTCTCAGTCATTAATTTTTTCGGAAAATGAAATTAAAAGTTTTAGCATTCATCTTAGGTTCAGTTGTTCTTAATGCCCAGAATATCCAGAATAATCCTGGAAGCAACCACGGCAACAAGTTTGAGCAGCTCGGAACCATCCTTCCTACCCCAAATACTTACAGAACAGCTTCCGGCGCGCCCGGAAACCAATACTGGCAGCAGCGTGCAGACTATGATATCTCTGCCTATCTGGATGAGGAAAAACGGAACCTGAGAGGCTCCGAAACCATCACTTACTACAACAATTCTCCGGATGTGCTGGAGTATCTTTGGCTTCAACTGGATGAAAATCAGCAGTCTTCTGTAAAAAACGCAGACTACCCTGCCTCTTCTACCCTACCAAAGGCTTCCAATATAGACCGACTGTCTACCTCCGAGCTGCCTGCGAAGGACGACGGCTACGGCGTGAACCTGGAAAAGGTGACAGACGAAAAAGGCAATCCCATCAAATATGTGGTGAACAAAACGATGATGCGGATAGATCTTGCAAAACCGTTGAAAGCCGGAGAAAAATTTACGTTTAAAGTCAACTGGAATTACAATATCCCAAACCGAATGGAAAAAGGCGGCCGCGGCGGCTACGAAAATTTCCCGGAAGATGGTAACGATCTGTATACGATGACGCAGTGGTACCCTAGAATGTGCGTTTACAGTGACTTCCATGGCTGGCAGAATCACCAATTCACAGGACGTGGAGAATTTGCTTTGGTATTCGGCAACTTCAAAGTTTCTATGAATGTGCCTGCAGATCATATTATTGGCGGTACCGGCGTATGCAAAAATTACGACCAGGTGCTGACTTCGGATCAGCTGAAGCGTTACAGACAGGCAGAAAACTCTAACGAGCCAATAGAAATCGTAACGCTGGAGGAAGCCACAAAAGCAGAAAAATCAAAATCTAAGGAGCGAAAAACATGGAAATTCGAGGCAGAAAATGTGAGAGATTTTGCGTGGGGTTCTTCCCGAAAGTTTGTCTGGGACGGTATGAAAGTTCTGATTCCTGAAAACAATAATAAAGTAATGGCGATGAGTTTCTACGGAAAAGAAGCGTACGGACTTTACAGAAAATTCTCTACCAAAGCGGTGGCTCACACTATTAAAACGTATTCTGAATTTACAATACCTTATCCTTATCCTGTAGCGCAGTCTGTGGAAGCTGCCAATGGTATGGAATATCCGATGATCTGCTTCAACTACGGTCGTACGGAGAAAGACGGCACTTATTCTGAAGCGATTAAAAATGGAATGCTTGGTGTAATCATCCACGAAGTAGGACACAACTTTTTCCCGATGATCATCAACTCCGACGAAAGACAATGGTCCTGGATGGATGAAGGTCTGAACACATTTGTAGAATATCTGACTGAGGAAAAATGGGATAATAAATTCCCTTCCAAACGTGGACCGGCTTGGACAATTGTAGATTACATGAAACTGCCGAAGGATGAACTGGAACCTATTATGACCAATTCCGAAAACATTGCTCGTTTTGGCCCGAATGCTTACTCCAAACCAGCAACAGGACTTAATATTCTGCGTGAAACCATTATGGGCAGAGAGTTGTTTGATAAAGCTTTTAAAACTTATGCGCAAAGATGGGCTTTCCGTCATCCTGAACCTGCCGATCTTTTCAGAACGATGGAAGATGCGAGTGGCGAAGATCTGGACTGGTTTTGGAGAGGATGGTTTTACAGTACAGACCCTGTAGATATCGCTATTGACAAAGTTTCTGCTGCAACGCCGGACTACGATGCCGCACCAAGAGAGGCCAAAGAAATGAAATACAAAACTGACGCTCCTGCAGTCAACGAGTTTGAGGATATTTCGAAAATAAGAAACAGGGACGAAAAAATCAAATTCTATGTGGACGGCGATAAAACCGTTCAGGATTTCTATTACCGCTATGACAGAGGCGAAGAAAAAGTAGATACTTCCAAAGAGTATGTGATGAAAGGTACAGCTTCTGATAAATTATCAGCCCAGGACAAAAGCTCGGGCATCAATAAAAATATAACAGCTTACCAAGTTGATTTTACAAATAAAGGCGGACTGGTGATGCCAATCATCCTTGAATTTACTTTTGAGGACGGCTCTAAACTGAATGACAAAATCAATGTTCAGATCTGGAGATCCAATGAGCAGAAAGTATCCAAAACGTATTATTTCGGAAAAAAGATCAAATCTATCCAGCTGGATCCTATGAAAGAGACGGCAGACATCGATACCTCCAACAACTACTGGGCTGCAGCATCTGCGAAGGATGCACCAACTAAATTCCAGGTTTTCAAACAGGCTCAGAAAGAGGCGGCAAGAGGCGGCGCAAGCGGAAGAGTAAATCCTATGCAGGCGGCAGGGAAGAAAAATTAATTAAAATGAATCACAGCACTATTCAAATATTATTCTATACTGCGCTAGTTTTCGGACTTGGCGGTGGCGCTTTTGTAATGTACTGGTGGGGCAAAAAGATCTGGAAAAAATATTATAAAAGTGCAACCAGTGGTAATGTAATCAGCATAAGTGGGGTCTCTATGAAAGCATTTATCTATATGTTTCCGGGAATTTTGCTTTTTTTCTTAATGAATATTCCACTACTGTATATGGCAAGTCTGTTAAAAAAAGAAGACTACTGCAAAGAAATAATCAAATTCAACAAAGGCATTAAAAAAGATGATCCCTTCATCAAAGAAAGATGTGATTGTCTGGATGTTGACGAATTATTTGAGAACGCTTTGAAGGAAGAAAATTAGAAAACAATTAAAATATCAGTCTTCTTACAAAAGTTAAAACGTTGCTGTAACTATATTATATTCGGCACTACTTATTATTAAAAAATATGAGAACATTTCTTATCCTTTTAATAATCGGCAGTGCCAATTTTTTTTCTGCGCAAACTCTTCTTTTGCCTTCCAGTGTAACTCTTGAATCAAAATACATTCAGGACGAGTCTTCGGAAGTAAGCTGGAAAATGGAGAATGCAGGTAAAACAATTGAAATTGGGAAAGTCACGACTGAATTCAAAAAATTAAACAAAAAAGACCTACTGATAAAAACCACGGTCAGGATGAAGCAGGCGCCGGAACCCTGGGTGGATTCTACAATTATCAAGATCTCGAATTTCCAGCCGGTTTATCATTCGTCATTCAATTCTATGAGAAATATGTCGCTTAGATTTGATAAAAATAAAGTCACCGGCTATTACCTGGATAAGAAAAGTCAGAAAAAAGATGTTATTGATGAAGCTACAACTTCAACCTATTTTGACAGTAACAGTTATCCGGCAATGATCCGGTTTTTACCATTGAAGGAAAATTACACTTCAGAAATTTCTATTTTCGATTATAATCCGGCAGCTAAAAAAGGCATTGTGAAAGCTTATATAGAAAAGGTAGAAAACGGAGAATACAATGGTAAGAAAGTGTGGATAGTACATACTACTGATGATATATCGGATAGAAAAACAGTGGTGACATATTATATTGACAGGCTGACGCGAAAAATAATCAAACAGGAAATCAATGCGGGTGGACGGAAGATGACAATGGAATAAATTGGAAACATTATAGAATTTACTACTTTCTAAAACAATATTATGGATAAGTTTAAATTACCTCGATTAGAAAAGAAAAAACTTCGCAAACAAATGTGGTTTTATCCTGCTGATGAAAAAGGAAACAGTTTGGTTGCTTTTCCTCACAAATACAAAGAAGATTATGATGCGATGAATCAGGGAATCGTGCAAGATATATTTGGAAGAAAAACTCCAGAAGAAAAAGAAAAAAGAAGAAAAGCACACGAAAAACTTGATGAGGAAATCTATGTGTCGGATGATGAATTGCGACAATATGTAGATGATATATTTGCTAAAGCGTACAGAAACTCGTCTTACAATATTCTTTTGGAAGCCAAGAATCACTCAAAAGCAAAAATCGGATATTTTAACTTTGTCAATTCATATCAAAAACATTTGACGGAAGAGAGTTTTGGCAATATTTGTTGTATATCTGTAGATTATGCTAAACAATTACTTAAAACGCCGAGGAGTAAAAATAAGAAACATAAAAGACACAACTGCTAACCGTAAAGTCATTCACATCGAGTGACTTTTTTTCTGCCAAAATTTCAGTCCTCCGATAAAAATCTGCCAAATCTAAACATTCATACAGCAACAATCGGGCATCTGCGACGTTGGCACATTGTTGGAGATGTAGGAATCAGAATAACACTAAAAATATATATTTATTATGTCAGTAAATTTCAAACCATTAGCGGACAGAGTTTTGGTAGAACCAACACCTGCAGAAACTAAAACAGCATCAGGAATCATCATTCCGGACACTGCAAAAGAAAAACCTCAGGAAGGAACAGTTGTAGCCGTTGGCCCAGGAAAAGTAGATGAGCCGACCACTGTAAAAGTGGGCGACAAAGTGCTTTATGGAAAATATTCAGGAACAGAACTTAAGTTTGAAGGGAAAGATTATCTGATTGTAAAAGAAGGAGATCTTTTAGGAATAATAACTGGCTAATAGCTGTTAGCTTCTGGCTATTGGCTTTCTGTATTGAAAATTAGCAATGAGAGATTTTAAAAAATTTGAAGTTTGGCAACTTAGCCATCAATTGACTTTAAAAATTTATACTTCAACTAAAAGTTTTCCTAAAGAAGAACTATTTGGATTGACCTCTCAAATTAGAAGATCATTTGCTTCCATTGGTTATAATATTTCTGAGGGAAGTGGGAGAAATTCTGATAAAGAATTTGCTAATTTTATTAACATTGCATTAGGCTCGTCTAACGAAGCCGAAAACCAATTAATTCTTGCTATAGATTTGAATTACATTAATGAAAGTGATTATCAAAATATTTTAGAAGAATTAATTATATTAAAAAAGAAGCTTGTAACACTTTGGAACAGGCTAAACGGAAAATAGCTTTTAGCACTTAGCTAATTGCTTTGAAAATTAAATCAACCAGCCAAACGCTGTAAATTAAACATTAAAATAAAACCGCGAATTGCTAAAGCCAAAAGCTAATAGCTATTCGCCAAAAGCAAAACAATATGGCAAAAGAAATTAAATTCGATATTGAATCAAGAGACGCTTTGAAAAGAGGTGTCGACGCATTAGCAAATGCAGTTAAAGTAACTTTAGGACCAAAAGGTAGAAACGTTGTCATCGAAAAATCTTTCGGCGCACCACACGTTACTAAAGATGGTGTAACCGTTGCAAAAGAGATTGAGCTGGAAGACAGAGTAGAAAATATGGGTGCTCAAATGGTGAAAGAAGTGGCTTCTAAAACCAATGACATCGCTGGAGATGGTACTACTACCGCTACAGTTCTTGCTCAGGCAATCGTAAGAGAAGGTCTTAAAAACGTTGCTGCAGGCGCCAACCCAATGGACTTGAAAAGAGGAATCGACAAAGCTGTAATTGCAGTAGTTGAAAACCTGAAATCTCAGTCTCAGGAAGTTGGGAACAATTCAGAAAAAATCAAACAAGTAGCTTCTATCTCTGCTAACAATGACGATACAATCGGATCATTGATTGCTGAAGCTTTTGGAAAAGTTGGAAAAGAAGGTGTAATCACTGTTGAGGAAGCAAAAGGAACCGATACAACTGTAGATGTTGTAGAAGGAATGCAGTTCGACAGAGGTTTCCAATCGCCATATTTCGTGACTAATCCAGAGAAAATGGTGGTTGAACTTGAAAATCCTTATATCTTATTGGTTGAGAAAAAAATCTCTTCTATGAAAGAATTATTGCCAGTTCTTGAACCAGTTGCTCAAAGTGGAAAATCTTTATTGATTATCTCCGAAGAAGTTGAAGGTGAAGCACTTGCAACTTTGGTAGTCAACAAATTGAGAGGATCTCTAAAAATTGCTGCTGTGAAAGCGCCAGGATTTGGTGACAGAAGAAAAGCAATGTTGGAAGATATCGCAATCCTTACAGGCGGACAGGTAATCTCTGAAGAAAGAGGTTTCACAATGGAAAACATCACGCTTGATATGTTGGGAACTGCTGAAAAAGTGGTAATCGACAAAGACAATACTACCCTAGTTAATGGTGGTGGCGAAGATGCGCAGATCAAAGGAAGAGTTTCCCAGATCAAAGCGCAGATGGAAACAACGACTTCTGACTATGACAAAGAAAAACTTCAGGAAAGACTGGCTAAATTAGCTGGTGGTGTTGCCGTACTTTATGTAGGTGCAGCGTCTGAAGTAGAAATGAAAGAGAAAAAAGACAGAGTTGACGATGCATTGCACGCAACCAGAGCTGCTGTAGAAGAAGGAATCGTTGCCGGTGGTGGTGTTGCTTTGGTAAGAGCGGTCTCTGCCCTTAATTTTGAAGGTGCAAATGCTGACGAAACGACTGGTATCAAAATCATCAGAAGAGCTATCGAAGAGCCATTGAGACAAATCGTAACCAATGCTGGTGGCGAAGGTTCTGTAATTGTAGCGAAAGTAGCAGAAGGAACCGGAGATTTCGGTTACAATGCAAAAACTGACGAATATGTGAATATGCTTGAGGCTGGAATCATCGATCCAACTAAAGTAACAAGAGTTGCTTTGGAAAATGCAGCATCAGTTTCCGGAATGCTATTGACAACAGAATGTGTGATCACAGAAGTGAAAAGCGCTGAACCTGCAATGCCAATGGGCGGCGGAATGCCAGGAATGATGTAATAATCAGCAATCCAAGCAAATATAATATCAAACCGCTCAGATTTTTCTGAGCGGTTTTTTTGTTTTTACAGAAAATCCAGCGGACTTTTTACTTGAAACCTTGTGACATCTGTAATATGGGTATAGATTTCCGTTGTTTTTATATTATTATGTCCCAAAAGCTCTTTAATTATTCTGATATCTACACCGTTTTCCAGTAGATGAGTTGCATAGGAATGTCTCAGGGTATGAACAGATGCAGGAGAATCTAAACCCGCTTTTTTCAAAGAAGCTTTCATTATCTGCTGCACACTACGCTGGGAATATTTCTCATTTTCAGAGCCTTCAAATAGATACTTCTTAGGATTGTAGATTTTATAATATTCTCTCAGCAACTCAATAAGTTTGGAGGAGAGCATCACTACTCTATCTTTATTTCCTTTTGATTGTCTGATTAGGAGGATATTTTGATCTGTTTTGATATCAGAAATTTTAAGTTCTAATAGTTCACCTAATCTGAGACCACAAGAGTAGATCGTTGTGAGAATCGCTTTATGCTTTATGTTGGACGTGGAATCTAAGATCTTTTTCACTTCCGTTTTAGTTAGAAATTTCGGCAATTTATTTTCACTTCTTTGTGGGTAAAGATGTTTTAAATTAATTGTTCTTTGAAAGGTTTCTTTATAAAATTTTACAATGGTAGCAATCATTGCTTTTTGATAGGATGATCCTACTTTTTTCTTTTGAACCAGCCAAATAATAAAATCTTCCAGCTGCTTTTGTGTAATATCTTCAGGTTGATACTTTGCAGAAAGTTTTAAAAAATAAGATAGATGCTATGTGTAGGTTTTAATACTGCTTTTTGCATACCGCTGGAGGTGCAATATTGTAGCGAAATCTTGTACATAATTTTTATTCATCGTATTTTTTTGCGTTTATCCAAATGTATTAAAATTTAATTAAATGATTAACAGATTATTAAGTAAAATAAAAACAACATTAGCGCAATTGTATATATTGTATATTGACGCAATGCGTAAATTTGGATGTTACCAGCAACCCTAAAACGAACGACAACATAAGTGAAAAAGAAAAAACATATAGGACAATTAATTTCTGTAAAATTCACGGACAGAAAAACTCCAATTTATGGTTATGTTGTTGACTATAATGAAGAATGGACTTTAATGAAATATAATCCAGTCGACTACATTATTGACGGCTACATTATTTTCAAACATAAAAAAATTGAAGGTTTCCGCAGAGATATAGACGAAAAATGGAGGGAAAAAGTGATTAAACTCAAAGGACTTCAACCAACCGACAAAGACATTGTTCCACTGACCGACCTTGAAACTATATTAAGACATTTAACCGAAAACTTTGGAATTTTTCAAGTTTATACGAAATCAGGAACCGCTTGTTATTTAGGACGCCTAAAATCAATCGACAATAAAGAACTTGAAATGGATGACCTTAATACAAAAGGAAAATGGGACGGACAAATGAAATTTAGAACAAGTGACATCAGAGTAATTGAATTTGACACAGATTATATTAATTCTTTAAAACTTGTTTCGACATCTAAAAAAACTAAGAAATAATAAAAGTTCAAAACCAAACAGAACAAAGGGCAGCTGGTAACAAGGGTTTTGCAATAGTGGGGCGAGACTACAAAGTTCAACGGCAGTTCTTCGGTTCAACTTTTGTACAAAATTGAAGTTTTGTGCTTCGATTGCCCCACCATCGCAAAGCCCCAAAACGTTAGCAGAAATTTTAAAACAAATCTTTCACAAAAAGAAATTTAGCTAAGAAGTCATTTTAGAAATAAAAGTATTGCATATGAAAAAATTAAATAAAATTGCAATTTATATTTTTACAATTTTTACAATATTGTTTTGTTTAAAACAAATTATTCCAAGCTTAAAGCTTGATGGATATTCAGGACTAATATTAAATTTGTTATTATTAACTGACGATACAAAATATGCTGAAAATTATACTGGAAGAAAATTTTTGAAAATTAAGAATGGAATGACTAAACAAGAAGTCATACATATTTTAGGAAATCCATTAACTGAATGGAATCCAGAAGAAAATATAGATGCTTTACAATATTCTGAATCTCCAAAAGATACCCATTATAGATTAAGGCAAGTTTATTTAATAAACAATATAGTAACTGAGAGAATTTCTTATTTCTATGTTGATTAAAATAATTACAACTTCTGCTAACAAGGGTTTGGCAATAGCGGGCGGAACGTCAAAAATTCACGTTTTGTGCTTCGGCTCAATTTTGTATTTTAGTTGAAGGTTTTGGCTTCGATTTGCCCGCCATCGCCAAGCCCCGAAACGTTAGCGGTAATGCTAAAAAAAAACCACAAATGAACAATGAAAATAAATAATATTTTAATCCTAACATTTTTAGTTTTCAATTTTACTTTTCTATATTCTCAGACTGAAAATAAACAAAATTATGTTGAATACCACGAAGACAATAAGACAAAAAAAATCGAAGGTATTATATCAAACAATGGCAGAGTAGGAATTTGGAAGTGGTTCTCCAAAAATAGAAATTTAATTTTAAGTGGAAAGTTTATTAATGATAAAAAAGAAGGAAAATGGCAAGAGTTTTATGATAGTGGAAAAGTAAAAAATGTTAAAATATACAAAAATGGATTAATCACAGGAACTGAAAAATCTTTTTTCGAGAACGGAAAAATACTTGCCTATTCTGAATATGTGAATGGAAAAATAAATGGAATATCAATAGTTTATTATCAAAATGGAAATATAAAGGAAAAATTAAACTACAAAAATGGAAATCCTATTGGAAATTATGTTTCATATTTTGATAACAAAGTTTTAGGTAACGAAGGAAAATATTCAGAAAACGGAGAAAAAATAGGAATTTGGAAATTTTATAGAATAGATAAAACCATTTTTGAAACAATAGAATATTTTCCTGAAAATGAATTCATTGAAAAATATTTTGATATTAATGGAAATGTTATTGAAACTAAAACTAATAAAAAGTAAGCACTACCGCTAACAAGGGTTTGGCAATAGCGGGCGGAACGTCAAAAATTCACGTTTTGTGCTTCGGCTCAATTTTGTATTTTAGTTGAAGGTTTTGGCTTCGATTTGCCCGCCATCGCCAAGCCCCGAAACGTTGTGCGTTATGCTAACCAACACCCGTCTGACAACCAGCATAAAACAATATTTTCACGTGGACAACTTTTTTATAAATTTGCATCGGATTAATGTAACAAAAAAACAATGCACCAAAAACTAATAACTTATATAAACGAACATACTTCTTCGCCACTTACAAACGAAGAAATGCAATTGATTGAAACCTCATTTCAAGTCAAAAAATTAAGAAAAAGGCAATATTTGCTTCAGGAAGGAGAAATATGCAAGTATCTTGCTTTCATTGTAAAAGGAGCAATGCGACAGTACAACATAGATGGTAATGGCTCGGAACATATTGTGAATTTTGGGATAGAAAATTGGTGGATAGGCGACCGTGAAAGTTATACAATGCTTACTCCATCTGCCTACAACATTGATGCTTTGGAAGAAACCGAATTGCTTACTATTACTCGAACCGAAATCTTAAAGTTGCAAAATAAATCGCCAGCATTGATAGAAATGCTAAGATTGTTGGACGAAAAAAACGCTATCGCTACCCAACGAAGATTAAGTTCTAACATTAGCTACACCGCCGAAAAACGCTATGCCGAATTTGAAAGATGCTACCCACAATTTATTCAACGGTTTCCGCAACATCTCATCGCTTCCTATTTGGGTATTACCAAAAGTTCGTTGAGCAGAATAAGAGCCAATGCCTTCAAAGGAAAATAAATTTTGAATTTAAAGAAATATAATAAGGATAACCGTTACAAGAGAAATAAATTAAAATAATATTACATTTCCCTCTGGAGCATTAAGTATCGAGTAACCTTTTTTTTGTTGCCAAATGGCAACATTTTTTTTTGCCATTTCGTGTCGTTTTAAGGTGGGGTCTTGTTGCAATTTTGCATCATTAATTAACAATTTAAAATTTATAAAAATGACAAAAAGATTTTTTCAATTCGCAATGCTATTAGTAGCAACAATTTTTTCGGGTAATGTTTCTGCTCAATCAAATTCAAACAAAGTACCACATTTTACGCCCCAAAATTCAGCCATTGTAATGATTGACCATCAAAAATTAATTATGGACTGGGTTCTTAGCCAAGACCGAAAAGGGGTAGAAAGCAACCTAAGAATGCTTTCAAGAATTGGTTCAGAATTACACCTGCCTTTATTGATTACCAGCACCAGAGAAGACCAAGTAGGTACAACCTGGGACGGCATTATAAAATATGCACCTGAACAATATGCCAAACGAATTCATAGAGGTGCTAATATCAATGCTTTTGTGGACCCTAATTTTACAGTGGCAGTAAAAAACTTGAATAAGAAAAATTTATTTATTTGTGGACTTACTACCGATATGTGTCTTTTGCAAACGGTAAATACTGCGGTAGATTTAGGCTATAATGTTATTGTAGTTGCCGATGCAAGCGGAAGTTTAACAAAATTAGCAGACGAAACTTCTTTTGATTATTTCAGACAAATAGGGGTGAAAGTAATTTCAACTGGTGCCGTTATTACGATGTTGTATCAAGATTTTAGTACTCCTGATGGGAAAAAAGCACAACGCATCATTATGGATGAAGTTTCTGCCAATATGGGTGCCAAATAATTGCAAATAATTTATTGCAAGTAAAACTGTCTTGCTTGTACGCAAGACAGTTTTACTTTAAAGAACATAAAAAATGATACGAATACAAAAAAAATCAGAGCAGTATAACAAAGTTATTCTTGATGGAAAATTTATTACCAATAAGCCCATTGTTAATGGCTTCAAAGATGAAGTTGCCCCATATTCTAATATATTCTATTGGAGCAATGGTATGGCACTTGATGATTGTGAATTTGGGTTGCATCCACACGAAGGGTTTGAAATAATGACATTTATTATTGAAGGAGAAGTCGCTCATTACGATACTGCCACAAAAGTTTGGACACCTTTAAAAACAGGGGATTTTCAAGTGATACAATCTAATAAGGGTCTTCAGCATCGGGAAAGAATAACAAAGGGAACAAGAAATTTTCAGATTTGGTTTGACCCTAATTTCTACGAAGCATTAAAACTAACGCCTAATTATATTGATTATCACAGTAAGGATTTTCAGCCAAAAGTTGAAAAAGAAATTTCGACATTAACTTTTATTGGAAAAGGAAGTGCCGCAAAAGTATTGACCCAAAATTTGACCATCAAAAAACTAACTTTTGACAAGCAGACAAAAAAAGAAATTGCATTAAACGAAAGTATGAGTTATACTTTTTATGTTTTGAGTGGAAAAGGTTTTGCAGACCATCAACCTATTGAAAAAGATGATGCCATAAGAATTTCAAATGCAACAACACTTGAAATAGATTTCCAAGGCGAACTTTTTTATATAGAAACGCCTACAAAACTTGACTACATACCTGTGTGGACGGCGTAAACGAAGAAGCACAAACGCACAACATCGGTTTGGCAATATGGCGGGTTTAGTACTTTTATTGAGCATTTGTGCTAAGTTCAACATTTGGAATTCCAATGAACTTTTGTGCTTAAAATCCGCCACATCGCCAAGCCGAAACTCGTTGTGCGTCAGCTACAAACAAATCGATAAAGAGACAATGAAAATAAATTTTGTTTATATAATTTTACTATTTTTTTGTATTCAAAACATACAAGCACAATCAGTTTCTGAATATAAAATTGAGGATTGTATTATTGGTTCAATTGGTTGTAGCAAAGTTTTTTTAAAAGACTCTAAAATTAAACTAAAAAATATTTATAATAAACAATATGTGGTCACTTTTATTTCTCAATATCAGAAGCAAGATGTAAAAAATAAGCCTGCAATCGATTTTTATCTTTCTCTAAAAGATTTTAAATAACTTACAAAAAATAAAATTATTAAAGGAGAAACGGAATTAAATCTTAAAAAAGAAATAGACTTAAATGATGCAAAACTCTATGAAATAAATGTGTATAAAAATAAAAAGTTAGAACAGACTTATTTTTATGAACAAGAATTACAGGAATTTGATAATTAAAGACTTTAGCCAAGAAAATATAATAGGAGATGGTTTTTATCTTTCAAAAAAAGATTTTGACGCTATTAGAAAAAAGGGAAAGCCTATACAATATCTAGAAGAAGAATTTGAAGACTATAAAAAGTGGAAAAATAAAATAACAAAACTCTATAAAAAAAAAATGTAATTTATTTATATACGGGCTGTTATTACTATTCCCCAATTAATAAAGAAGGAAAACGATTTGAATGGAAAATTTATGAATATTTAGTAGATTCAGATAAACAAATACGTTCGCAACTTTCAACTTTTGAAGGTTTATTTACCTTTAAAATAGAAAGAAAAATAGCATCTGAAATATTTGGCAAAGAATTCGGAGATTTAGGAAATGAGGAAAGACAAATTAAAAAAACAGAACTCGTAAATAGAATTTTAGGTAAAAATGATTATTTTATTCATACAAATGAAAGTATAGAAATAATTAATAATATCCAATTTCTGACATTTGACATTTATTGTAAGCAAGAATTTATGATAAAAGTACCACAACAATATATTATTAATGAATGGCAAAAAATAAGACATTTAATAAGTTGGCAAGAAAAGTAAAACTAAAAGAAAAAGCCGAACGCACAACAAGGGTTTTGTAATAATGGGGCGAAACTGCAAAGCTCAACGGCAGTTCTTCGATTGAACTTTTGTGCAAAACTGAACATTTGTGCTTCTATTGCCCCACCATCGCAAAGCCCCGAAACGTTGGTGGCAAGCTTACCGGAGAATATATAAAATCAAGATTTTAACTTAAATTTTTTAATGAAAAAAAATACATTATTATTTGTTTTGGTAACATTTTTTCTTTTTTCTTGTAATCAAAATGATAAGTCAACACCTGAAAAAAATGTAAAAATTGAAAAAAGAAGTGATAAGAATGTTTACACCAATTATAAATATACAAATTCTGACAATGGAAGTATAATTGTAGAAAATAGTCCACCGAAAGGTGGAATGAAATATACTGATGCAAAAGGAGAAATATATAATTATGTAGTATTTTGGACAAGAATAATCAACGAAACAGACAAAACTCTCGAACTGAATATTAATTTTCCTTTAAACTCTTATGAAGTTCCTTCATTACCTGATAAATATTATGAAATATTGATTCCTTCCGACACAATGACAATTGAGAAATCACCATTATACCTTTATGGTCTTAAGAATTTTGAAACCTTTTTAAATAATAATATTCATAAAGAATCTAATTTAAAAAGAACTATTAATCCTAAAGAATCAACTGGTTTTTATGTCGTAATGCTTTGCTTGAGTGAAGGAGCACACGGAACTATGAGAACAGAACTAAACCTAAAAGAGGGAAATATTTTTTATAGAGTAAAAGTTGATGGTTCAAATACCAATGACAAATCGAGCGATAAACAAATACGTTGTGGAAGTTTAAATATGAAAAATTTAATAATACAGAAGTAAATAAAAAGCCAGCCACTAACATCAGTTTGGCAAAATGGCTGGATTAGTGCAAAATTCAACAGTTGTTCTTCGGTTCAAATTTTGTGCAAAATTGAAGTTTTGTACTTCGATTGCCCCACCACCGCAAAGCCCCGAAACGTTGTGAGAAATCAGAACCTATCATTAAAACATAACTAATGCTATTTAACAGAGAAATTACTGAATGGGAACATATCGTAAATGAAACTTATGATATCGAGTTTGATTATGTCGCAATTGACAAAATCGGACAACTTGCAATTTTTAGTACTTTCAATAGAGCATTTAAACCTAAGATGGTTACAAACTCATTTGAAGTTTTTTTGGAATTGGATAAGCTAATAGAAACGTTACCGAAGTTAACAGAAGCGATTCTGAAAACTGAAAGTGAAGGCGATTATGGAGACTGGAAAAAGTATGCGGAATTAGGTTTCTATTCTTATGATAATAGCGATATTCACAGAACTAACAAGTTAGAACAATACGACATAATTTACGAGCCCAAAATGCCTTTGAAAATGGAAGACCAAGCAGAATTGAAAAAGTTTGAGAATATTATTCCGAGGTTTGAATTGGTGTTTGGTGAAAATTTAAAGTTTTCGGAATTGAAAGAAACATTAAAGTCATGAACTGCTCACAACACAAACGTTAAAACAAAAAACTAAATGAAATTTTCATTAACTTTTGCTTTCCTATTTATTGGAGTTTCAAATCTAATTGCTCAAAATTTCAATGTGATAATTCAAGTAAATGATATAAATTTAAATGGGGAAATTGCTAATTTATATTTGAGTAATAATAATCAAAAAACGGATGAAAAAGTATATGCAAATTATTATCCAGGAGATTTAATAATTAATGAATATCATCAAAAGAATTTTGAGAAATTAAATGAAAATTGTGTTTTGACTTTCACTTATTACACCTACAAAAATGGAAATCAAGAATCGAAAATATTTAATATAAAATTGCATAAAAAAAATCTTGAACAACCATATTTAATAATCAATGTTTACGACTTCAGGAATCGCAAATACAAAAAATGGTTGCAATATATAACAAAAGATAATTATTTCCGCAAGTTATATTTCCAAATTCTGGACTTTATATTAGACAGAGATAAAAAAAACTGCATATAACAAGGGTTTTGAAATAGTGTGGCGAAACTGCAAAGTTCAAGGTTGTTCTTCGACTGTACTTTATTGCTAAAAATCCCTGCCTTCAGCAATACCAAACCGTTGTGGGCAATTTTACTGAACAACTATTAAAAGGAAATTTACGAATAAACTTATGAGAAATGAAGACTTTTGGGACTTAACCAGACCTGCAACTTTTAAAAACTTAACAGAAGAATTGATCTCTAAAGCTGAAAAAAAATTAAACCTTCAGTTACCAAAACAATTAACTGAGCTACTAAAAATTAAAAACGGAGGAACAACAAATAACATAATATTACACTCAGAAAACAAAACAGTTTGGGTAGACGGATGGTATGAAATAGATGAGTTATATGGAATAAATGACGAAAATTCCAATGATCTTGGAATTCTTTCAACATCATATCTGACAGCCGAATGGGAATTACCCGAAAAACAAGTGATAATTACAGGTAACGGAAACTGGTGGATCACTTTGGATTATCGTATTAGTTTACAAGAACCTACTGTAAATTGGATGGAACCTGAGGCAGAGCGGGATATAATAATAGCAAGAAATTTTACTGAATTTATTAATAATCTTTCAATCAATCAAAAAGAATAAATATTATATATAGACACAAGCGCAATGATTACAATTTGGGAGAATTTTTGAGCGAAGACGAATTAAAAGAATTGAGTATTAAAGAATTAAATTTTGTTAATGAACGAAGAAAAGAGAAAGGACTTCCCGAAATTAAAAAAACTGCCCATAACAAGGGTTTTGCAATAGTGAGGCTAAACTGCAAAGTTCAACAGTTGTTCTTCGATTGAATTTTTGTACAAAATTGAAGATTTTCGCTTCGATTGCCCCACTACCGCAAAACCCGGAAATGTTGACAGAAATAGTAAACACACATATACAATGAAACAAATACACTTAATTATAATTTTTAGTATCATCTCTAATTTTACATTTGGACAAATTAATGTGGATTTAATTAAGAAAAGAGTTACAGAAAATCCACAGGAAAATTTTCATTCCTTAATGGATATATTTAGGAATAATCCGTCTAAATTGACTCAAGAAGAACTTAATCAAATATATTATGGTAGTAAATTTGTAAAAAACAATTACGCTTTGAAAGATTATAATCACGATTATGAAGAAATTTGGAAAAAAACAAGTAAAAAACTTTCAAAGGATAAAGCCCAAAAAATTTTAATGCAAGCTGAGGAAAAATATCAAAAAAACCCATTAAATCGTTATGTATTGAAAGAAATGATAAATTTATATAAAGCAATTGGAGATAATAAAAAATTAGATTCTATAAAAATACAAATTGAATTAACAGAAAACACTGTTAAAAAAAGTGGAGACGGAAAAACTGAACTAAGTCCAATTTGTGTTATTTATCCAGCAGATGTTTTAGTTCAACTTGAGCGATTTAGTTATGTTGATAGAAGTAAATTTGAGCAAAAAAGTAAACAGCTTGATGATGGAAGTATTCTAACAATGTACAAAATGGGTAATGAAGTTTATTATGTGAAATTAGTAGGAGGATACTTTTAAAAACTACTTCTGCCAAAAAGCGTTTTGCAATAGTGGGGCGAAACTGCAAAGTTCAATGGCAGTTCTTCGATTGAAGATTTGTGCTGCGATTGTCGTGTTTGGAGAAAGCAGAACTGCAGCCGAATTAAATAGAGTTTTAAATTGGTCGAAAGTCGATTTTATATGTAAATATTGAATCCTTAAAAAATCTTTATTATTTTTTCATTAACTTGAAATTTCAAAATTCGAGTTATATGCAGCAAATCAGAAAATTTATATATTTATTGGGTTTCAGTATTCTGATGTTCTCCTGTCAGGACAGTACAAAAGAAAAACAGCTGGAAGCCAGAGAAAAAGAACTCACGGCGAAGGAAAATGTCTTTGCTCAAAAGGAAGCTGAATTCCAGGCTTTGCTGCAGATGAGAGACAGCCTTTATGTGAAGCGCAAAGACTCCGTCATCGTCCCAACCTGGCCTGCCGGTGTACTGGGCAAATGGAACAGCAAAGTGATCTGTACAGAATCTACGTGCTCTGACTACGTCATCGGCGATCAGAGAACGGACGTCTGGGAATTTGTCAATGACTCTCTGCAGACTTCTGTCAACGTTTACAGCAACAACAATCTGGTGCGTACCTACGCCGGAAAAATGGAAAATAACGAGATCAGACTCAACTTCAAAACAGATTCTACCACAAGCAAATTTGTAGATATGAAGATCATTCTGAATGAAATATCGCCGGAAAAAATTCGGGGAAAAAGAACGATTTCTGTCAACAACAACTGTTCTGCCGTATTTTCCGTAGAACTCCAAAGACCATCAAAATAAAAACACAATGCTTCTAAGTATTCAAAACCTCAGTCTTCCGCTGGAAGATCCTGTGCTGAAATTTCTGGTGGTTCTCATCATCATCCTTGGCGCACCGCTATTACTCAACAAGATAAAAGTGCCACACCTTCTTGGGCTTATTATTGCCGGCGCAGTCATTGGCCCAAACGGTTTCAATCTGCTGTCCAGAGATAGCAGCATCGTAGTTACGGGAACCACGGGACTGCTCTACATTATGTTTCTGGCAGGTCTGGAAATAGATATGGGCGATTTTAAAAAGAACAAATGGAAGAGCCTCGGCTACGGCAGTTATGCCTTCATTTTTCCATTTATTCTGGGATTTCTTGGTGCCTATTATCTACTTGATTTTTCTGTGCTTACCTCCGTATTGTTTGCGAGTCTTTTCTCGTCACAGACCCTTATTACCTATCCGCTGGTGAGCAAACTAGGACTGGCCAAGAATCAGGCTGTCAATATCACTGTTGGCGGGACGATGATTACAGATATTTCAACATTGCTGGTGCTTGCTGTGGTTGTAGGAATGGTACAGGGTGATGTAGGCAGTGCATTTTGGATCCGTCTGACCTCTTCCGTCATTATCTTCGGATTGGTTGTTTTACTGGTCTTCCCTATTATCGGGAGATGGTTTTTCAAGAAAGTTGACGATAAGATTTCACAATATATTTTTGTACTGGTCATGATTTACCTTGCCGCGCTTCTGGCGGAACTTGCAGGCGTGGAGGCTATCATTGGGGCTTTTCTGGCTGGTCTTGCACTCAACCGTCTCATCCCGCACAATTCATCTCTGATGAACCGTGTGGAGTTTGTAGGCAATGCCATCTTCATCCCGTTTTTTCTGATCAGTGTCGGTATGCTGATCGATTTCAAAGCTTTTATCAGCAGTTGGGAAACTTTGGGCGTAGCTGCGATTATGCTCGTAGCATCCATTGGCGGAAAATACATCTCCGCTGTGATCAGCCAGAAGACTTTTCGGTTTTCAAAAAACGAAGGCATGCTCATCTTTGGACTAAGCTCTGCCTCAGCCGCCGCTACACTTGCTACTGTGATGGTAGGCTACAATATTATTCTTTCTGAAAACGAACTGGGCGAGCCGGTAAGACTTCTAAACGAACATGTTCTGAATGGCAGTATTTTATTAATTCTGATCTCCTGTACAATCTCATCATTTGTGACTATGTCCAGTGCAGAAAAAATCATCCTTACAGATAACGAAGATGCCGTAACGGGCGTGAACCACGAGCAGGAAAATATTCTCCTGGCTATCAATTATGAAAAGATGGTTGACAAAATGGTAAACCTCGGTCTTTTACTTAAAAATCATTCAAACACAGAGAATATATTTGCGCTGAACGTCATTAATGAAGATAAAAAAGAATCCTCTGTCAAAAACGCTGAGAAAATCCTGAATTCCGCCGTAAACACCGCCTCGGGAGCTGATGTGACACTCACGCCCCTCACGAGGTATGACAATGATGTAATCAATGGTATCCGTAATGTGGTGAAGGAACAGAAGATCACCGACCTCATTATTGGCCTGGAGAATGAGCGGGGATTCTCGGCATCTTTTGCAGACAATCTTTACAATGGCTATTTGCAGAATGATGACATCAATATTCTTGTCTATCACGCAGAACAGCCAATTTCAACAGTCAAAAGATACCTTGTGATGATTCCTGAAAATGCGCATCTGGAGGCTGGCTTTTATCATGCACTCGCCAGGATCTGGAACATCGGAAAAAACTCCGGCGCCATGATGAGCTTTTTTGCACCTGAAAACATCATCAACGTACTGCAGAAGATCATCAAAAAGGTAAATATCGAAGCTGATTTCACCATAGCTAACACCTGGGCTGAAACAGAGAAAAAAGCAGAAAACATAGATGATAACGAAGGTCTCATCCTGATTCTGGCCAAAAGAGGCATGCCTTCCTACTTTCCAAAGATGCGTTACGTACCGGACTTTCTCAACAGGCATCTCCAGCACAACAACTACCTGCTGATCTATCCATATACAGGTAATGATGAATCTGATGCCGAGATACGCTCGGTACGCAACCACGACGATTTTGTGGAGATTGGAAATATCATCAAAAACATCTTCAGATAAGAACAAAGAAAAACCATCCGAATCGGATGGTTTTTTTAACTTTAAAATAAGTTGAATTTTAGTCGATAATTTCGTATTCAATTGCGATTGTACCTTTTCTGGTGTCACCTATTGAATCAAATGCAGCTTTCGAGAGATCAAAGGCTCTGGATGAGTGGTATGGTCCTCTGTCGTTAACTCTAACTACAATACTTTTCCCCGAGATCAGATTGGTAATTTTTACTTCTGTCCCAAAAGGAAGTGTTTTATTAGCAGCGGTAAGTCCTTTGTTACTGAAAATCTCTCCGCTTGCTGTTTTCCTACCATTAAACTTATCGTGGTAGAACGATGCAAAACTTGTTTTGGCATCTGTGGCATAACTCTTGAAAGAATATATACCAAGTGTGGAAATCATCATTATGACTACAAGAAGAATTCTTTTTATCATTTTGAATTTTTATTGGTTTTGACTCCGCAAAGATACCCGTAATGCCTTTTCGATCCTCACTTTCTCCTGAGTTGCGCCTGGTTTGGCGATTTTTCAAAATATTAAACCTCTACACCTACCTTGTATACGCCAATAGCAGAGATTGTTAAAATGTGTTAATTTTAATCGAATTTTGTTAATTAAATAAGTATCAACTATACATTAACGAATCATTAAAATGCTTACTATTAACATATTAAGCTAATTAAACAGTTTTCTGATTTTACGTATTAACCAGATTAAAATGGATTTTAGCAAAAAATAATTAATATTAAACCCGTAAAGACCCTACTATAATGATAAAATTGTCATATTAATATTAAATCAACAAAATATTAATTAAAATGGAGATACAGAAGATAAAATATTATTTAACCTTCACGTTTTCAATCACTTATATCAAAATACAAAAAATATTAACAAAAATTAAAAAAGCCTTCAAAATTTGAAGGCTTACATATTTTAGATAAAGTGTGATTATACCAATTCTCCGTACAAGTCAAAATCTTCTGCAGAGGTGATTTTGACATTGGCAAACTCGCCGATTGAAATATAAACATCTTTCGCCGGAACCAAAACTGTATTGTCGACATCCGGAGAATCGTACTCTGTTCGCCCAATGAAATACTCGCCCTCTTTCCTGTCAAAGATGCATCGGAAGGTTTTACCGATCTTTTCCTGATTCTTTTCCCACGAGATCTGCTGCTGGATTTCCATGATCTCCTCTACCCTTCTGCTTTTCACATCATCCGGAATATCATCTTCCAAAACATAAGCTGTGGTATTTTCTTCGTGAGAATAGGTGAAACAGCCCAAACGGTCAAATCTCTGATCTCGCACCCATTGTTTCAGTTCTTCAAATTTCTCATCGGTCTCGCCCGGGAAACCAACGATCAAGGTAGTTCTGATGGCCATATCCGGCACTTTTTCACGGAATTTGTCTAACAAAGCATTAGTCTTTTCGAAAGTGGTTCCACGTTTCATCGCTTTCAAAAGTTCTGTATTGATGTGCTGAAGCGGAATATCAATGTAGTTGCAGATTTTCGGCTCTGTTCTGATGATGTCCAGAACATCCTCCGGGAATCCTGTCGGGAAGGCGTAATGCAGCCTGATCCACTCTATGCCTTCAACCTTTATCAGCTCCTGAAGCAATTCTCCCAAGGCTCTTTTTTTATAGATATCAAGACCATAGAAAGTAAGATCCTGAGCTATCAGAATTAATTCTTTGACGCCTTTTTTTGCTAATTTCTGAGTTTCAATCACCAACTTTTCGATTGGAGTAGAGATGTGATTCCCTCGCATTAATGGGATTGCGCAGAAAGAGCAGGGTCTGTCGCAGCCCTCGGAAATTTTCAGGTATGCATAATGCTTTGGCGTAGTGGTGAGCCTCTCGCCTACCAGTTCGTGCTTGTAGTCGGCACCAAGATGCTTCAACAGAATCGGAAGATCTCGGGTCCCGAAATACTGATCTACATCTGGAATCTCACGGATGAGATCCGGCTTGTACCTTTCGGAAAGGCAGCCTGTCACAAATACCTTCTCTACAAGGCCCTGATTTTTGAGATCTACATATTCCAAAATGGTGTTGATACTCTCTTCCTTGGCGTTGTCTATGAATCCGCAGGTATTGATGACTACGATATCTCCTTTTTCCTCGTGCACCACGCTTTTGCCATTGGCTTCCAGCTGGCCCATGAGTACTTCGGAATCGTAGACATTTTTTGAGCATCCAAGTGTTACGATATTTATTTTTTTCTTCCCTGTTGATTTAGTACGCATTCATAAAAATTTGAGAC
>Ga0302347_1001992_pt1 | contig 22252 bp, 17 predicted proteins | sample PhyWR1_FD_202178 | JGI IMG/M metagenome (GOLD analysis project Ga0302347, IMG submission 202178) | Leaf surface microbial communities from wheat plants in UC Gill Tract Community Farm, Albany, California, United States - DLSL W.R1 (v2)... | ecosystem: Host-associated > Plants > Phyllosphere >...
ACGGAAAGTCCTATTATGAAGAACAAAAGAATGATCCAACGTTCGTTGTCTTTCTCAAGATATTCGTTTTCCCATTTCGTAATCAGCCACACAATCAGAGCAATAAACATACTCGCCATTGCATAAACCTCGCCTTCCACTGCAGAAAACCAGAATGAATCTGAGAATGTGAAACACAAAGCACCTACAGCACCTGAAAACAAAGCGGCAATTTCTTCGGATACTGTAATATTTTCGAATTCTTTATTGAGTAATCTTCGTACCAGATGTGTGATGGTCCAAAACAGAAATAAGATAGTAAAAGCACTGCACAAGGCAGACATCGCATTGATGACCAAGGAATAATTCTGTCCGTCACCAAATGCGAAAAGTGCAGCTACGGCGCCTATCAATTGGAAAAGTGCAGCTCCGGGCGCGTGCGTCACCTCCAGCTTCACAGCAGAAGAAATATATTCTCCGCAGTCCCAGAAACTGAAGTTGGGTTCTATTGTCGATAAATAAGTGATGAATGCAATTGCGAAAACAACCCATCCGAGAATGGTGTTCCACTGTTTAAAAGTCCAGTTCTTCATATGATAACAAGAAATATCGGCGAAATTAACATTTTTGATTTAGTTATCGGTGTTTTTAACAAAAATTAAAGTTTAGAATTTTACAGAAAAAACGGAGATGTGGCGGATTAAGTTGCAATATATCAGACTTATATCATATTAGTATATCAAAAGTAAAAAACATTGCAATTTTTTTTTTATTTTTGCAGACAGTTTTTGAGAGAAAAATGATATAAAATGACGAATGTATACGATAATATTCTTGGTTTGATTGGCAACACGCCGTTGGTCAAATTGAATCACGTTACCAAGGACATTCCTGCGACAGTATACGCTAAGTTGGAGTCTTATAATCCCGGCCATTCTACAAAAGACAGAATAGCCCTTCACATCATAGAAAATGCAGAGAAAAAAGGTCTTTTGAAACCCGATTCTGTCATTGTAGAGACAACGTCCGGAAACACCGGATTTTCTATTGCAATGGTATGTATCGTAAAAGGTTACAAATGCATCCTTGCTGTAAGTGATAAAACTAAAGCCGAAAAAATAGCTTATCTGAAAGCACTTGGCGCAACGGTTTACGTTTGTCCGGCTTCTGTTCCTGCAGATGATCCCAGATCTTACTATGAAGTAGCTAAGCGAGTGGCAAAGGAAACGCCGAACTCGGTTTATATCAATCAGTATTTTAATGAGCTGAATATCGATGCGCATTACCAGACTACCGGTCCTGAACTTTGGAATCAGACCGACGGAAAAATAACCCATCTGTTCGCCTGTACAGGAACTGGAGGAACACTTTCCGGGACTGCAAAATATCTGAAAGAACAGAATCCTGATATCAAAATCATCGGTGTAGATGCAGACGGATCTATCCTGAAAACATACCACGAGACAGGAAAAATCAACAAAACAGAAATCCATCCTTATCAGATTGAAGGTCTGGGGAAAAATTTAATTCCAGGCGCACTTCTTTTCGATAAAATTGATGAATATGTAAGAGTGAATGACGAAATGTCTGCCTACAGAACCCGTGAGATTGCTTTGAAAGAAGCTATTATGGGCGGTTATACAACTGGAGCGGTCACTCAGGCTTTGATCCAATACGCCAATTCGCACGAGTTTAAAAGTGATGATCTAATTGTATTAATATTCCCGGATCACGGCTCACGCTACATTACCAAAGTGTACAGCGACAAATGGATGGAGGAGCAAGGTTTCATCAACAATTGTTTCCACAATTACGATGAAATTTTCAAGACAGAAATTATCAAGTAGAATAAAGATAATAGAGTAAAGATAAAAGACTCAATAGCGTCGGCTAAGTCCGATGACAATAAAATATCAGTTAGAAAAATGGACATTTTTGAAAGAATAAAACAGAATCCGGGTCCTTTGGGACAATTTGCAGATTATGCAGAAGGTTATTATATTTTCCCAAGACTGGAAGGCCCGATTGGCCCGAGAATGAAGTTTCAGGGGAAAGATGTGATCTTCTGGAGCGCCAATGATTATTTGGGACTTTGCAACCATCCGGAAGTTTTGGAAGCAGATGCAAAAGCGGCTGCAGAATACGGAATGTTTTATCCAATGGGCGCAAGAGCAATGTCCGGCGAGACCGATCAGCATTTGCAGCTGGAGAGAGAACTGGCCGAATTTGTTCAGAAAGAATCTGCTTACCTTTTGAATTTCGGTTATCAGGGAATGGTGTCTTGCATCGATGCTTTGGTTTCCAGAAATGACGTGATTGTTTATGATGTAGACTCTCACGCTTGCATAGTAGACGGCGTAAGGCTGCATTCCGGGAAACGTTTTACTTACAGACACAACGATATCGCAAGCCTTGAAAAAAACCTTCAACGAGCTCAAAAAGTAACTGCAGAAACCGGCGGCGGAATTCTTGTAATTACAGAAGGTGTTTTCGGAATGAGAGGGCAGCAAGGGAAATTGAAAGAGATCATTGCACTTAAAGAAAAATATGGTTTCAGAATTTTGGTAGATGATGCGCACGGATTTGGGACACTTGGTGCAACAGGCGCCGGTGCCGGAGAAGAGCAAGGCTGTCAGGATGAGATTGATGTCTATTTCTCGACTTTCGCAAAATCTATGGCTGGATTCGGCGCTTTCCTTGCAGGAAACAAAGAAATCATCCGTTATTTGAAATTCAATCTTAGATCTCAGATCTTTGCAAAATCTTTGACCATGCCAATGGTAATCGGAGGTTTGAAGAGACTGGAGCTTCTGAGAACAAGACCGGAAATCAAAGCTAAACTTTGGGAAAACGTTGAAAAACTACAAGGTGGACTTAAGAAAATCGGATACAATCTTGGCGACACAAACACTTGTGTAACGCCGGTCTTCATACAGGGAAATCCTGTCGAAGCAATGCTTTTGGCGAGAGATCTTAGAGAAAATTATGGTATTTTCACCTCAGTTGTTTCTTATCCGGTGATTCCAAAAGGAATGATTTTATTAAGATTGATTCCAACCGCTTCTCACACAGATGCTGAGATCAACGAAACATTGACCGCTTTCGAATCCATTTATAAGAAACTGGAAACTGGTTATTATAAAGAATTGGAAGCTCAACAAATTAAAGAGCAGAATTTGCAGTTTAAAGAGATTTAAACTCTTAAATTCAACATAACAAAAGCCTTTCCGAGTTAAAACTTTGAAAGGCTTTTTGATTTAATAAAAAATTGTAATTTTGATAGAAGATGATTCACTGAAAATTCAGAACAATGAAAGCACAAGTAATCGAAGACCACAACGGCGTACCAACGGGCGTTTTCATCACCATCAAGGAATGGGAAAAATTGAAAAAACAATACCCAAATATTGCTGAGGAAACCAGTATATTTGAACTTTCCGAAGAACAAAAGAAAATACTGGATGCCCAAGAAGATTTGCCTATTTCAGAATATCAGGACAATGATGATTTTGTAGCTGAATTGAAAAAAGAATGTGGCTTATAATGTCAAAATTTCCCCCGAAGCAAAAACCGATGTAAGAAAAGCTGTCGCTTCTTACAAAAAAGAAGCTTCGTTAAAAGTAGTTCGGAATTTCGTCGATGATTATGAATTGAATTTAAAGAAAATTGTACAAAATCCGTTTTTCCAAATTTATTACAAAGATTTTCGAGGTCTAACGTTCTCAAAATATCCGTACATTATTTTTTATCAAACTGATGAAACTAATAAACTCATTCTAGTAAAAGCAGTTTTCAATGCTTCTCAAGATATTGGTAAAAGACCAAAATAAAAGCCAGTTTTTGTAAACCGAGTTTATATAATTAAATTTCAATTCAATCTTTCCGACCAATTGATTTCCTCAGGCAATTCCATATTGGAAAACTCGATGTGGATGACTCTGCGTTTTTGATTGTTGGTGGTTCTGTTTGAGCCGTGAAGAATTAATGGTTTCATAATCATAATTCCGCCTTTGTTTACAGAGCAGATTTCTTCGGTTTCTAAATTCCAGTCGATGGTTTCCGGTCTGTAGATTTCTTTGCTATGAGAACTTGGAACTACTTTTAAAGCGCCATTATTTTCATCGGTGTCATCCAAATGAATTCTAATTGTAAAGATATTTTTCAAATAATCGATTGGTGGCTGAACGGCAAATTGATTTTGCTTCGTCGTCCAAGGCCCGAAACCTTTTAAATCCAATTTTTTATCAACCGAAATCGTCAAATCCTGATGATAGGAAACGTACCAATTTGATTTTTCAGGTTTATCAAAATAGATACTTTTCACAACGAAATAATTGTTTCCAAAGATTTCATTAATGATTTTCCTGATGTTATCATTAAAAATAAACTGATGACTTTCCGGAACTTCTTTCAAGAATTGTCTGATGGCGAAAAGGTCTACCGATTTTCTAAAAGTTTCTTTTGAAGTATCGATGGAATCAATGACATTAATGATCTGATTGATTTCTTCCTCAGAAAAAACGTCATTGATAATTGTAAATCCTTTATTGGAGATTTCGGTTTTATGGTTTTGTAGGTTTTCCATTAATTAACCTTCTTCAAATCCAAATCCTCAAAATCAAAACTAAAATCTGTCACATCAGAAATCGGTTTCATTTTCGCAGAAACGGCTTTTCCATTTTCATCAAAATTCAACGTGAAGAAAACATCGGCGTCATAACTTCTGTCGTCCCATTTCACCACAAAAGAATTGGCAGAATAGGGAATCAAATCGCCTTTCAGCCTTGGAGAAGATTTACTGATAATTCTGTAAGCTTTCCCCATTTTGGAAACCTCTACGATCCCAAACCATTCGTCTTTGTACCAACCAATGAACTGGTCATCTTTCAAATCAGATTTGAACTTTGCAGCTTTGTCGTAAATGTCTTTCTTTTGTTTGGCGAAAAATGCTTCATTCTTTTTATTTCTATCGCCATAGATTTTCAGCCAATCGCGGTTTTCAACTTTCAGATAAGCATCTTTCACAGAATTTGTAATGGTGGAAAAAGCCGCACCTGATTGTTGATTCGTCAACACTACAATTCCTAGTTTCATATCAGGAATCAGGGTGAAATGTGTTACAGTACCTATCAATCCACCGCTGTGCTGAACCTGCAAATGACCTTTCACATCGCTCAAAAACCAACCCAATCCGTAACCGTAAAAATGGGTATCATAAGGCGAAGTGACTCCCACTTTATCAGGAATCTGAAGGCTCCAAAGTTCGTGTGCATTTTTCTCAGAAACCAAACGTTTTCCTTCTTTGGTCACAAAACCATTCAGAAGGAAATCTGCCCAAGTGGTCATATCCTTAATATTACTCAAAATTCCGCCGGCAGCGTTTGCCGTATCATTCCAGTCGTGAGGAACGGCAATCGCTTTTCCGTCAATTGGTGCGTGTGCATCGATGATATTTTGAGAATTGGCAGCAACTGCTTTTTTATAACTTCCGAAACTTGCCGTCATTCCGACAGGTTTCATAATTCTCTGCTCGATAAAATCTGCCCATTGCAAACCGGAAACTCTATGGATCACTTCTCCCGCAACGATGAACATTATATTATTATAGTCCAAAGTAGTTCTGAACGGATTTTCAGGTTTCAAGTAACGCACATTGTGAACGATTTCATTTACAGTAAGATTTCCGCCTTCCGGAAAGAACATCAAATCGCCTTGTCCCAGACCAAGACCGGCTCTGTGTGTGATCAAATCCTTAATGGTCACATTTTGAGAGACATAAGGATCTGCCATTTGAAATTCTGGGATATATTTGGTAACTTTATCGTCCCAGTTAATTTTGCCTTCGTCAGCCAAAATCGCCAAAGCGGTGCAAGTGAAACCTTTGCTGTTAGAAGCAATTCCTACCAACGTATTCTCGTCTATTGGCTGATTGTTCTTAAGTGAACGAACGCCGAAACCTTTGGCATAAACCACTTTTCCATCTTTCACAATTCCTACGGACATTCCGGGAACATCGAAAGTTTTAAGTGAATTCTGAATCAGTTCGTCGAGTTTTTTTTCTTCGATCTGAGCATTAAATAAGAAAAAAGAGCAAAGAGTAAAGAAGAAAGAGATTTGTTTTGTCATTATTAAAAAAGCTTTGGACGAAGATAAGAAATTGTAAATTTTAATTGTTAATGATTACGTGTTAATTATCTTTACTCTCTAAATTTTACTACAAATCAGATGTCATATTGCCAGGCCATAGAAACCATGCAGCCCGAGGAGCGAAAAGCGCTGCACAAAAATTACCACGACAACCACTACGGTTTCCCCATTCATAATGATGATGAATTGTTTGGAAGACTGATTATGGAAATCAATCAGGCAGGACTAAGCTGGGAAACGATTTTGAAAAAAGAAGATTCTTTCCGAAAAGCTTACAGTAATTTCAATATCGAAAAAATTGCGGCCTACACAGCAGTCGACCGTGAAAGACTGCTATCTGACCCGGGAATTATCAGAAATAAGCTGAAAGTGAATGCAGCAATAGAAAATGCGAAAACCATCTTGGAACTGAAAAAGGAATTTGGTTCGTTTGAAAAATGGCTGGAGCATCATCATCCGAAAACTAAGGAAGAATGGGTAAAACTGTTCAAAAAGACTTTCAAATTTACAGGTGGCGAGATCGTGGGTGAGTTTTTGATGAGCATTGGATTTCTGAAAGGCGCACATTCTGAGAATTGTAAAATCAATGAAAAAATATTTGTGACAAATCCGAAGTGGATGGAGGAATAAATAATACAAAACACTTCGACTCCGCTCAGTGTGACATCTAATATCAATCGCATGTGAATAAAAGTGTCAGTATGAGCATTTCGACTCCGTTCAATATAAACTCTGTCGAAGACTTTTTCAGCATTGTCGGTCTGAGGCTCTCGAAAACTTTCTTATTTCTCATTTTTTCAGTCTGAAAATTCGCCTTAAATTTGTAAAAATCTAAGAAAAGTAAATGGAAAGTAAAAAAGAATTCTTCCTCGAGTGCTACAAACTCGGGATTATCAAATTTGGGCGTTTCACACTGAAAAGCGGGATTGAAAGTCCTTTTTATGTGGATCTTCGTCCGCTAGCTTCCGATCCAAAGATCCTTAAAAAACTCGCCAATTATCTTTTGGAAATGCTTCCGCTGGATAATTTCGATATCATCTGCGGCGTTCCTTATGCGGCCCTTCCGATGGCGACTGCAATGTCTCTGGAAAGTTTTATTCCACTCATTATCAAAAGAAAAGAAGCCAAAGCTTACGGCACTAAAAAACTGATTGAAGGCATCTATGAAAAAGGCCAAAACTGCTTGTTAGTTGAAGACGTCATCACCTCCGGAAAATCTTTGGTAGAAACCATCGAGGAAGTGGAAAATGAAGGCATCAAAGTCGCGGACATCGTGGTGGTTTTGGATAGACAACAAGGCGGAAAAGAGAAGCTGGAAGCCAGTGGCTACAGAGTCCATTCGCTGTTCAACATCACTGAAGTGGTAGAGATTCTGCGAGAAGTCAATTATATTGATGAGGATGAAGTGGCGAGAATCAGAGATTTCGTGAGTGGAAATCAGGTCGTTTTTGAAGAAAAAAAGCGGTTGTCTTACGAGCAAAAACTGGAAATTGCTGAAAATTCTTTCGCCAAAAAAATCCTCGAAATTGCTATTGAAAAAAGGTCGAATCTCATCGCTTCTGCAGATTTCATCACCACCAAAGAATTATTGGCATTCGCTGATTTCGTAGGTCCGCATATCGTGGCGTTGAAGACTCACATTGATATCCTGAATGATTTTGATGCTGATGAGACCATGCTTCCGTTGAAAGATCTGGCTACGAAACACAACTTCCTACTGATGGAAGACCGCAAATTTGCCGATATTGGCAGTACGCAGGAATTACAGTTTTCTTACGGAACCTTCAAGATTTCCAATTGGGCAGATCTGGTTACTTCACACGTCATTGGTGGCAGCAAAAGCCTGGATTGCTTCATGAATGTTGGCGTTGTGGCAATTTTGGGGATGTCTTCTCAGGGAACTTTGACAGATTCGCATTACCGCGGAGAAGCCATGAAAGTGATCGAAAGCCATCCCAATATCATCGGCTGTGTTGCTCAAAATGAGATTTCGGATGAACTTTTACTCTTCACACCAGGCGTGAATCTAGGAGAAACTGGCGATGACAAAGGACAGCAGTACAATTCTCCCGAACATGTCATCAAAAATTACGGAACCGATTTTATCATCGTTGGAAGAGGAATTTACAAGTCGGAAGAACCTGAACAGGAAGCTTTGCGTTACAAAAATGAAGGCTGGAAAGCGTATCTGGAAACGCTTTAATATTTAAAAAAAGTATAAATAATAAAAACCCTTTCAAAGTTTCAACTTTTGAAGGGTTTTTCATTTCTCTCAGTCTGAGATTCTCGAAGACATAAAAAAAGTTCAAAAATCTTCAGATTGACATTGTCAGTCTGAGGTTCTCGAAGACATATAAAAACTTAAAAATCTTCAGATTTTTTCAATACTAAATTGAATTGTAATATAGATAATCACTATCAAAATCAAATCATACTGTCAGTCTGAGGAAACTTAAAAATCTTCAGATTTTTTCCTTATTAAATTATTGATTAGGAAACTTTCGCCTGGAAAGATTAGGTAATGTTTCCCACTCATCATTGATGATCGCTTCCTTCTTTGCTCTGCTCCAACCTTTCACTTGCTTCTCAAAAGCAATCGCCTTATTCACATTATTAAATTCGGTATAATATACAATTTCGACTGGCCTTCTTGTATAAGTGTAAGAATTCGGATTTTGACCATTTTGATGATATAAAAACCGGGTTTCCAAATCATTTGTCACGCCTGTGTAATAAGTATTATCGGTACAAAGCAAGATGTAAACATAGTATCTTTTCATTTTTGTGTTTTAATCAAAGTTAATTAAAATTGCAAAAAGCAGAGCTTTTTGAGTTTTTTATTGGTCTTCGAAAGCCTCAGACCGACAATTATGAGATCGTATATTTGCAATTATCAATTTTATAAAATCGACACCATACTTTTATAAGGAAAAAGCTCTGCTTTAATTTTTTATATGTCTTCGAGAACCTCAGACTGACAGCTTCGTCCACTAACTTTTGAAAAACGTTACAACTTCAATATTCATATGAAAAAGCTTTGCATTAATCTTTTATATGTCTTCCCTTCGACAAACTCAGGATAAACTACACCTCAGACTGACAATATTGGTTGTAAGTAAAAACTTTAGCAATGATAACTCACATTTCATCAAAAAAAATCATTAGTTTTGGTAAGTACTGATTGTTCTTGATGAAGCGTTTTTTTTGTATATTGGTTTCGTTTTCTTTTAATTTCTGGGCAATTGCTCAGCAAGACAGCATTCGGCTGGATGTAAAGCTGAATGACGACCAGCGGTCTTTGTCTGTAAAGCAGACCCTAATATATCATAATCCGCATCAGAAATCCATTAATCAGGTCAAACTTCTGAATTGGGTTGCAGCTTATCAAAAGAGAAAAACGCCGCTTCTTAAAAGAAAAATTGAAGACCGAAAAAGCGATCTCTATTTTGCGAAAGATAATCAACTGGGACAACTGGAACGCCTCAGCTACGCGCACAACAATACTACTTCTGAAATCCTGAACACCAATCAGGAAAACATTTTCATTCCTCTGTCGCAGGATCTGAAGCCAGGAGAAAGCATCACCATAGATTTGGATTACCAGATCAAGCTTCCGGACGCGCGTTTCACAGGCTATGGCATCAACACCAACCACATTCTGCTAAAGTATTTTTTCCTGGTACCGGAGACTTTTGAAGACGAATCTCAAAGCAATTCTTTTTATCGTGACACGGAAGAAACCGGGAATTCAGGCTCGTTTTGGAGGGTGAATTTTGAAATCCCGCAGTATTGGAAGATTTATTCTAATCTTAATCAAATCAATGAATCTGAATTTCAGGGTATATCTACCAACGATCCAGAGTTCCAGATCTCAAAAGAGCTTTACCCTGAGTTTTCATTGGATATTGCTGGACAAAATGTAAAGGTTGATCTCGGCTATCAAACCAATGAATATCAGAGGCAAATATTAGGTTCCGTACTTACCAATCAATTGTCTTTTATTAAAGAAAGAACCGGAAATCTGCCCGGGAAACTTTTCATCACAGAAAAGTATATGAAAAAGGAAGAATTCATCGGGATTGATGATATCAAATTCTGGAAATTCAAATTCCAGATGTTTACAGATTACGAGAAGACCGATCTGGACTATTTCAGCACGATTTCGAAAAAGGTGATGGACGAATTTTTCATTACCAACAAAACCAAAGATCACTGGCTGAAAAATGGTCTGAAATCTTATCTTGAAATCCAATATTTAAAGAAAAATTATCCAAATCATAAATTGATCGGCAATCTTGCGGACAATGCCAACCTCTTCGGAATCAAACCTCTGAAGATATTCCACGCTTCTAAACTGAAACTGAATGAGCGTTACGGACTGGCTTACCATTATATTTACACTCAAAATCTGGATCAGAAGATAGAGACGCCTTTTTATCAGCTGAGCAACTTCAACACCACGGCAATCAGCCAGTTTGAAACAGGAAGTCTTCTTAATTATCTTTCAGAATATGAAGGAGCAGATTCATTTGATCAATTTCTGAGGACTTATTTCGCGGAGAATTACACAAGGAAAATCGGCGGCGCTGACTTTCTGAAGGAACTGAATGACAATTCTAAGGGTAAATCGTCTTTTCTGAAAGAAATGATGGCTGAGAAACACAGGATCAACTTTAACCTTAAAAGATTTGAAAAACAAGACGACAATTATACCGTCAGTATTCGTAAAAATTCAGATGTAAGCATTCCTCTGAAGATAGAAACGGAAGACAAATCGGGAGAAAAAACCACTTACTGGAAAGCAGGGACTGAGCAAAAGAGGGACACCGCTACTGTACCTTCTGACCACGTTGAAAAGATCGTACTCAATGACGATTACATCTTTCCTGAAAGTAATTTCCGGGACAATTACCTTTACACAAAAGGTATTTTTTCTAATATGAAAAAGATCAGATTCAAACTGATTAAAGACATCCAGAATCCGGAATACAACGAGATCTTTATTACACCGAGACTTACATTTAATGCTTATGATAAGGTTCTTTTTGGAATGAATTTTAAGAATCAAGGTATTTTTGATCAGAAATTTGATTATTCTGTTACGCCGTATTACAGTTCCGGGACGGGCAAACTCACGGGTTCTGCCGGCGTAGGATACTCGATTTTGCCACCTGACAGTTTTTTCAGAAGCTGGAATTTTGGCGTTTCGGGATCGTATTTTCATTATGATAATGATTTGGCTTATAAGAAATTTGGGGCTTCAACTTCATTAAATTTCAATAAAAACCCAAGAAGTGCTATTGGAAGAAGTTTGTTCTTTTCCTACAATTACTACGAGCGGGAGCTCTCTCCAATCCGGATCCTCAATAATGAATATGAGAAATATAACCTTTGGAATTTGGGTTACTCATACTCGGACAACAGCATGATTCACGAGAAATATATCGGTACAAACGTTCAGTGGATGGAGGATTTCCAAAAAATCTCTGCAGAAGCCTTTTACCGTTGGGAATTTGCAAAGGACAAGAAAGTAAGTTTCCGTTGGTTTGCGGGTTATTTTGTAAAGAATGAGACCAAGAATAACTTGTTCAACTATGGCATTTCGCGGGTGTCCAACTACTCATTTTCATATGGATTGCTTGGTCAAAGTGCAACATCGGGGATTCTTTCGCAACAGTTTATCTTGGCTGAAGGTGGTTTCAAATCACTTTTCAACACTTCTGTGAATCAGTTTATCACGAGCGTCAACGTAGATTCTCATCTTTGGAAATGGTTCAATCTGTATGCAGATGCCGGTGTTTACAAAAATAAAAACCACGCGGCTAAGTTTATCTGGGATTCCGGGATCAAGGTAAAAGTAATTCCGGATTTTCTGGAAGTCTATTTCCCTGTGGCTTCCAGTCTTGGTTTTGAGCCGTCTTTCAAGGATTATGGTTATAGAATTCGTTACACGCTTGTTCTGAATCTTGGTGCTTTGATTAATAATCTGAGACGAGGCGTATTTTAGATATTTATTTTATTTGCACAAAAAAAGGCTTCCCAAATTGGGAAGCCTTCTATTTTTAAGAAAATGCTTTTCTTAGTTTTTGATCACTTTTTGAGATACTTTTTCTCCGTTTACAGTTCCTGTAACGATGTAAACACCTTTAGCAAGAGAAGAAACATTAAGTGTAGAACCTTCAGTTACTTTTGCAGCTTTTACAACTTGTCCGGCAACGTTGATGATTTGGATATCAGCAGTCTTAGCGAAAGCGATAGATTCTCCAACTACAGTGTTTTTCACTAGGCTGAATTTTGATTTAGAGAAATCTGCCACAGCCATCTGAGCTTTGTCCATTACAACAAAATCATCAAATGAAGCAGTACCACCATTGTAAACTCTTAATGCCACATCTAAGCTTACTGCATCTGCTGCTGCAGGCATTTCAGCTGTATACTGAGTCCAAGCCGCTGCGGAAGGCATATATAAATTATTAGTTCTGAAAGCATCAGTAGAAGCATCAGCTGTAGTATAAACTGCAGCACCAGCCTGATTTTTATAAACACTCCAAAGTCTGGAATCAGTGTCATCTCCTGCAGATTTATACCAGAAAGAGATTACATAAGTTTTACCACCTGTTACCGGAACATTTTGGTAAAAACCAGTAGTAGCTGTTGCAACGTACATAGCACTGTTTGTACCTGTATGAGCACCAGTTGTAGCAATAGTCGGAGCAGTATAAGAAGTCGTAGTTCCTGCTGCCCAAGGTGCCAATCCTGCTTCAAAGCCTGGATTTGCTACCAAATTTTGAGCTGATACTAAAGATACAGCTGCAATACTTAAAATAGTAAAGATTTTTTTCATTTTATGAAAGTTTAAAAATTGTTTAAATATTATTTTTTGTTAAGGGATGCTAAGATAATAAAAAAATGGTTTTCGCAAAATTTTAATTTATTTTTACATATTTCGAATGTTTTGCACTAATCAAACGACTACCACCTTAGATATTCTTTAGATTGATGTCACTATCAAAACAGTCGAAATTCAAAATAATTTTAAACATCATCTGCCATTTTTGCTGTATGCCTGCCATAAAAACAGATTAGCCATTCCATTTGTTACCAACGGTGCAAAAATAAGTATATAAAACCAGCTGTATATTAAGCCTGTTTTAAATCATTGTCAATAAAAATCCGCCGTACAGAAATGCAGGCGGACTCTAATTATGTAAGCACTAGGTTTACAATTATTTTTTAATGATCTTCTGAGAAACAGCCTGTTCATTTACAATGCCTGTCACAACATAAGTTCCTTTTGTTAATCCTGAAACATCCAATCTTGAGTTTTCAGAAACTTCAGCAGTTTTTACAACCTGACCATTCATATTTACGACAGATATTTTCCCGGTGGCTCCAAAGATCAACTCGTTTGAAACGATTGTGTTTTTTACCAAATTAGCTTTCGCTTTTCCCGCATCAACTACAGCCATCGTGGGTGCAAAAAATTTCACATCATCAACATACAGTCTTGATGTAGCACTTGGCGTAGCAGTATATGTCAATTGAAACTTAAATCTGAAATTGCTTCCGGTTTCCGAAACAGGGATATTATAAGTGTAGGAAGCAGTTGTAGTGGTCAATACAAAGGTTTGCGGATTGAGCCAGGTTGTACCATTGTTAACAGAATAAGAAACAATGACATTGATTCCATTTGTATTCTGAGCATTGAAAGTCACTTTATTGACACCTGCCGTGTTGAAATTTGTATAAGCATATCCTTTGTTGGCTGCAGATGCAGAGTACCAGCGCATTTGCAACGACTGATTTCCCGTTAAAGGTGAAGTGGCTGACGGCGTACCAAAATAGGTTCCCCATTGTTTTCCTTGTGCACCAGAAAGGGCGACATCTGTATTATTATAAACCGTATTGGCCGGGAATCCTTCTGAAGATTCAAAACCTGTGGAATAAACCTGCGCACTCATCGCTGCTGTCAAAACAACGGTTGCTAATAAAGAATAGATCTTTTTCATAATGATTTTTTGAATGATTTTATTACTGCAAATTTATAGGATGCTCGCAGAGTGACTATTGACAAATCATTAATAAAACATTAATAATCAGTGATATATGATTATCATAAGATTAATTTACATCATATTTAAGTAACAAAAAAACGCTGCCTATTGGCAGCGTTCAACTATTAAAAAAGTAGTTTAATTATTTTTTAATGATCTTCTGAGAAACAGCCTGTCCGTTTACAACACCTGTAACCACATAAGCACCTTTTGGCAAAGCAGAAACATCAAGTCTTGAGTTGTCAGAAACTTCAGCAGTTTTTACAACCTGACCGTTCATATTGACAACAGATACTTTTGCAGCAGCAGCAAAAATCATTTCGTTTGAAACGATAGTGTTTTTCACCAAACTAGTTTTAGCTTTTCCTGCATCTACAACAGCCATAGTTGGAGCCGTTCCTACAATTTTTACATCGTCCAATCTGAACTGACCAGTAATTGTATTTGTAAATCTGACCATTAATGAAGAAACTGCCGGTATATTTCCTGTCGCAGTGATAAGCGCCCAAACGTTAGATGTCCCACTACCCGTTGGTCTGGAATATGTCAATGGAGTCCAAGTAGCACCCGCATCTCCACTTACTTCAACTGTAAGTTCGTTGCTGGATGCATTGGTAGTTTTTACTTGACCAAAGCTTAGCGCAAGGTTGGTGTAATTTAAAGTATTGATTCCGCTAATCATCAAATTTGTTCCAGCAGTACCAGTAAAGAAAATATTTCCACCGCCAGAAGCTCCAGCATAACCTGTAGACGGAAGAGAAGCTCTTACATCCGCTGTTCCTGAATATGTAACACCTGTATTTTGGAAAGTATTAGAAGAGATTGCAGTTGTAGCAGATGGTGTACCCATGTTTTCTGAGTAAACTGTAGTTTGGGCTTGTACGTTTGCAGTCAAAGCAACGGCAGCCAATAAAGAATAGAATTTTGTCATAATATAAATATAAATTGTTAATAATTTTTTTTCATTTTGTCTGCGGCAAATATAAAATTTTAATGTTAACTACAATTTTAAGACACCGTTTCCCGTTTTAAATAATTGTTAATTCGTACCAAAGCCTATTATTAGTACTTTTACACATCATTACAAAAGGGTGCCGAAGATAAGTAAAATTTTTCTGTTAACATTGATTTTTTTTGCGCTAACCCCGGTTAACGCACAGATTTTCAGTTGGAAAAACCCCAATATCACTCAGGATACCCTAAAAAAAGACAGTATTCTCACCGCAAAAATCAACAGGGATTTTTTCACCAAAGACACGCTCGACTTCATCAAAAAGCAGAATAAAGTGATTTATGATGAAGAAGTACTGGTAAAAAATGATAAGAAAAGAATCCTTGGCGAACTCAATTCCAAGGGTTCCATCATCCGGGGAATTACTTTTGGGAACAACCATGGATCCTCTGTCCAGAGTTCTATGGATATGCAGATATCAGGAAAACTGAGTCCCGATGTTTCTATTTTGGCTTCTATTTCCGATCACAATCTTCCCGTTCAGGCTGACGGCTACACACAGACTTTGCAGGAATTCGACAAAATCTACCTCCAGCTGAACATCAAAAACCACAGCATCATCCGCGCCGGACATCTGGATCTGAATGATGAAACCACTTACTTCGGCCGCTATCAAAGGCGAAGTATGGGTTTGCAGTTCCTAACTGCTTGGGAAAAGAACGGCAACAAAACTTCCGTAGATGTCTCCGGAGGCGTTGCGAGAAGTGAATTTTTCCGGATGCGTTTTCAGGGGATTGAGGGCAATCAGGGGCCATACAGGCTTACGGGAAAAAACGGCGAACTATTCATTACAATCATTTCCGGGTCTGAGCAGGTTTTTATCGACGGTATTTTGATGAAACGCGGCGAGAATCAGGATTACGTCATCAATTATAATACCGGCGAGATCACATTTACCAGTTTCCGTCCTATTTATAAACAGAACTTCATCAACGTTTCTTACAATTATACCAACAGAAATTACACGAGATTCCTGATCACCGGAAATATAAAACATCAGCGCGAAAAACTGAAAGCAGGATTCAGCTGGTTTATGGAAAACGACAACAAAAACGCACCACTTTCCCTCAATCTGAGCGAGGAAGATCAGCAAATGCTGGTCAACGCAGGAAATAATCCCAATCTGATGTACTCGCAATCCGGCGTGGAAACAGAGTATGACGTCAACAAAATTCTTTACAGAAAAATCTTCTCCGGCAATTCTTTCTACTACGAATTTTCAACAGATCAGACGCAGGTGCTTTATCAGGTTTCGTTCACCTATTTTGGCAGCGGAAAAGGCGATTATCAGTTGCAACAAACCACCAACAACGGTCGTGTTTTCCAGTATATGGGAAGCGGGCTGGGCGACTATCTGGCGGTTAGGAAACTGCCGGCTCCGGAAAAGTCCCAGGTCTACTCTGCAAATGTAGAATATGCGCTGAATGAAGGTGTCATCGGGACAGATGTTTCATTAAGCAATTATGATCTCAACGGTTTTTCTTCCAAAGACAATGACCAGAATATAGGTTACGCTGCTAGGATCTATGCCAACAAAACCTTCCGCAAAAATACCTGGACGGGAACGCCAATGGTAGAATATCAGGTAATCCAGAAGAATTTCCATATTCTGGATCGGATTAATAATGTTGATTTCTGGAGAGATTTTAATCTTACCAATGAGTTCAACCAAATCACGCAGAACCGTTTTATCTTTTCTTTTCTTAATGATTTTAATAAAACTTCGAAAATCAATTATAAACTGAATTACCTCGAGGAAACAGACAGCTACAAAGGCATCAAAAACGATCTGGATGCTGTTTGGAAAATCGGAAAATTCAACAATCTTGCAGCAATATCCTACCTGGATACCAAATCTACGGATCTGAACACCAACTTTATCCGTGGCGGCGTTTCTACAGAAATGGTCGGTAAAAAAGGAAGCTGGATGCTGGGTGGATCTATGGAGCATAATGAGAAAAAATACAATCTTACCCAAACGCTCGATCTTACCAGTTACAGCTGGAAAGAGCTCTTCATTCAGAAAAAAATAGCCGATTCTACAAGAACGAAATTGATGACGAAACTTTATTTCCGAAGCAACGACTCGGTTCAGGACAACCGTTTGCAGAAGATGAACAACATTCTTGGCGTGATGGCAGAAAGCCAGATCATCAAGACAGAAACCACGCAGTTGTCTACACTATTCCATTACAGAAAGTTTTTTTACGAGAACAAAGCGCTGCCCAATGATCAGAATCAGGACTTTGTGGTGGGCAATATTCTGTACAACCAACAGCTTTTCAAAAACGGAATGCGCCTTCAGTTTTTCTATGAACTTGGAAACGGGCAGGAAGCGCAGCGGGAATTCCAGTACATCAAGGTGACAGACGGTCAGGGCGTCTACAAATGGACAGATTACAACAGTGACGGCGTACAGCAATTGGATGAGTTTGAAGCGGCAGAATATGCAGATCTGGCGCAATATATCCGGATCTATACCAACAGCGTAAATTATCTGGCATCCAACAAGAACAAACTGCAGCTAGCATTGTTTGTAAATCCTTCCGTGATCATCAGTTCCCAAAATGAGTTTCTGAAACGTTGGAACTTCAACCTGTCTCTCCTTTCCCAGAATTCTTATCTTAAAAATGATCAGGTTCTGGTATGGAATCCATTCAAAAAAGAAAACGATCAGCTGCTGAGAACACAGAATATCCTTGCTTCGGCGATATTCAATTCTAATGACAAATCGGGCTGGAACGGCAGCTACAGATACACAGACAATGATAATCTGGTGAACGCCAATTTCAGTAATGAGGCGCACGGGCAGCAATCCCACTTCCTGAATATCGGCTATTCTTTCACCAAAGCTTTCCGTGCAGACTGGGAAAACTCTACCCAGAATGTTACCAACAGTTCGCAGATCTACAGCACGAGAAATTACCTGCTTCAAAATTGGGAAACCAAGCCAAAAGCCACTTATAAACTATCGGAAAGCCTGCAGACAGAGCTGTTTGGAGCCCTTCGTCAAAAGAAAAGAACCGACGGCGAGGAACTCCTGAAAACTTATGAGATCTCGGGAACGCTGCAGTGGGAAAAGGTAAAAACATCTGTGCGAGCCAATTTCTCCTTTATCAACAACGATTTTACGGGCAACAATTTCAGCATCGTCGGAAATCAAATGCTGGAAGGTCTCAAAGTAGGGAAAAATCAGGTTTGGTCATTATTCATCCAGCAATCGATCAATTCCTTTATCCAGCTCAACGTCAATTATGAGGGCCGGAATTCCGGTGAAAGAACGATTCATATTGGAAGTATGCAGATCCGCGCCAGCTTTTAATTAATTATTAATGGTTAATGGTTGATGGTTGATGGTTGATGGTTGATGGTTGATAGGTGATCGTTAACTTTTTATAATTCGTTTCTGCTCCACTCACTCCAGCTTCCTACGTATAATTTAGGAATTTCAAAACCTGCATAGTCCAGGGCGAGAAGAGAATGACAAGCCGTCACGCCGCTCCCACACTGGAAAATAACATTTTCCATCTTCTTCTTTTTAAACAATTCTTTATAGTTTTGATTTAAAATTTCTGGAGATTTAAACAACCCGTTTTCATCCAGATTGTCAGAAAAAGGGAAGTTTTCAGCGTTTGGAATATGACCGGCTACCAGATCGATAGGTTCTGTAATTCCTTGATACCTTTGCGATTCTCGTACATCCACAATTAGAAAGTCAGGATTTTCACTCGAACTTTTAACTTTATCGAGATCAACCTGCGGTAACTGCCAGCCTTCAACCTGCGATGTATAATTTGTTTCAGCATAGCTGTAATCACCGGAATTGAGAGGATAATCTCCACTTTCAGCAAACTGTAAACCGCCATTCAGAACACGGACGTTTCTGTGACCAGCGGCTTTCAGCATCCACCAGAATCTGGCTGCAGCATTTGCACCATTTTTATCATCGTAGATCACCACATCAGAATCGCTGCCAATCCCCAATTTACCTAAGGTTTTAATAAAAACAGAAAAGTCAGGAAGTGGATGCCGCCCTCCATTTTTTGGATTATCAATTGTAGCCAGATCATTATTGAGATCCACAAAGACTGCATCTTTAAGGTGTTTATTCTGATATTGTTGTTTTGCATCAGGTCCGGATCTGACATCAAAAATTCTGAGATTTGGGTCGTCTTGGATTTGCAGAAGTTCATTCACGCTGATAATTGGACTTTTCTTCATGGGATGTTGCATTATGATTTGGAACTGAAATTGTAAGGCATTAGAATTATAAAAATAAGCTAATACAACAATCTGCAAACTATTTTTGCCACATTATTTTTGAGTGCAGTAAAAAAATTGTGCTCTTCAAAGTAAATTTTTCAGGCAATTTATTTTAATTAATTAGATTTGCGCATCAATAAAAATTAAAAATGGAGACACCAAAAGAGAAAATCCTTATCACCGGAGCCCTTGGCCAAATTGGAACAGAGTTAACCGTAAGACTGTCAGAGCTATACTGTAAAGAAAACGTGATCGCCTCCGGCCTTGATAAATGGAAGGAAGGCATCACGGAAGCTGGATACTACGAAAGACTCGATGTTACTAATTTTCAGGCTGTTACAGACGTGATTAAGGAGCACAACATTACAACAGTTTATCACCTCGCTTCCCTACTTTCCGGCACATCGGAGAAGCAGCCTCTTTTTGCCTGGAAACTGAATCTTGATCCTCTGATTCATCTTTGCGAACTGGCGAAAGAAGGGACACTGAAGAAGATATTCTGGCCAAGTTCTATTGCAGTTTTTGGTAAAGGAATTCCAAAGGAAAATGTCGGACAGGAAGTGGTGCTGAATCCTACAACTGTGTACGGAATTTCGAAAATGGCCGGCGAAAAATGGTGCGAATATTACTTCGAAAAATATGGTGTCGACATTAGAAGTATACGTTATCCCGGTTTGATTTCCTGGAAAGCACCGGCGGGCGGAGGTACCACAGATTACGCTGTTGAGATCTTCTACGAAGCAGTTGAAAATGCCAAATATACCAGCTTCATCAAAGAGGATACGGCGATGCCTATGCTGTATATGGACGACGCAATTGATGCCACAATCAAGCTGATGACGGCTCCTAAAGAACAGGTAAAAATCAGGTACTCCTACAACCTCGGCGGTATGCGTTTTACACCAAAAGAATTGGCAGAAGAAATCAAGAAAACTATCCCCGAATTTGAGATAAATTACAAGCCGGATTTCCGTCAGGAGATTGCAGATTCGTGGCCTGCAAGCATCGACGATTCTGCTGCGAAAGCTGATTGGGGACTTGACTATAAGTTTGATATTTCTTCTATGTCAATTGATATGATCAATAACTTAAAAAATAAACTCGGAAAAGATAAAATCTAAAGCTATAGTTTAATAGATTAACCTTTTAACATCTCATTTATAATTATTTAAACTAAAAATCCAAAATTAACTTTAAGTGGTACTTTTAACATTTAACATATCAATTCCGGAAATTAATGCTACTGATCGACAAAATTCAGCTGATGATGAATTGATCGTATCTATGGAAAAAAATGTAAAAGCCATCCTATTGCTTTTGGAAATACACGGATACAAAGCCACTTTTTTTGTTGAAATATCGATTGCAGAAAAGCTTCAGAAAGCACTAAAAAATATGGTATTTTCAAGTCACGAAATTGCATTTTACAATGTAAATTCGGATGCCGAAACTATCCTCAAAACGAAACTTAAAATGGAGGAAATCCTGCAGAAACCGATCCGCGGAATAAGGCAGAAATCGCGCCGCCTACCCTACCAAGAAATCAAGCAGGGCGACTTCACTTACGTGTCAAATATTGAGGATTCTACCATCAGTTTTCTGTGGCGGAAACTGACAGGAAATTCGGAGATTCATATCGAAGAGGAGTTGACGATTGTCCCGGAAAGTCAGTCACCGTATTCGCAACTTCCGTTCAATGATTATGTCTTCCAGGTGACACCAATGAAGTATTATGAAAATATGCTTTTGGAAAGTCTGCAACGGAAAGAATACGTGATGCTATACTTCAACGCGTGGCAATTTTACAGTAAAGATGAACTTCCTTTTGAGCTGCCATTTTATAAAAAAATCAACCTAGGGAGAAGTTTTGAAGACCGACTAGAGGCATTGTTTCAATTTATAGACGATCACGAAATTGCCGTTTCCAGGATGAAGGACTATCTTTTTTAAACACTTAAAATTAAAAACAAAAAAAACCAATAGCAGCACTATTGGTTTTTTTTGTGATTAGTGAGAGATTAGCTCAGTTCAAAAACGGTAATTTCTGGCAAAACACCTACTCTGCCCGGATATCCAATGACGCCAAATCCACGGTTGACGTAAAGGTATTTACCCTCACTCTCGTACAGATCGGCCCATTTTGGGTACTTATATTTCACCGGCGACCATTTGAAGTTTTTGAGATCGATTCCAAACTGCATTCCGTGTGTATGGCCGGAGATCGTCAACTGGATGTTTTTAGGGTGTTTTTTCACGACGGCATCAAAATGTGAAGGATCGTGCGACATCAAAATTTTGACGGCGTCTGCGGGCACATTTTCACTCGCTTTATTTAGGTCTCCGAACTGCGGAAACGGTGGAATACCCCAGTTTTCCACGCCCAGAATATAAAGTTTTTCACCGTTTTTCTCGATAATCCGATGCTCATTGCGCAGCATTTCAAAACCCGCTTTCTTTTCGTATTCTACCAGCAACGGGATATTCTCGGCTTTCTCAGCCCTGGATTTCCAATCGCCGTAATCGCCGTAATCGTGATTCCCAAGTACAGCAAATTTCCCGTCTCTGCTTTTGATCTGAGAAAAGAGTCCGATGAAAGGAATGAATTCCTCTGCATAATTATTGACCATATCTCCGGTAAATAGTACCAGATCCGCATCTTGCTTATTAATCAAATCAATCGCATGCTGCAGATTTTTCGGATTTTGAAAACTACCGCTGTGAACATCTGAAATCTGAACAATCTTATAACCTTTAAAGCTGGCAGGCAGATTCTTGAGTTTCAACCTTACGATTCTCG
>Ga0302347_1001993_pt1 | contig 22247 bp, 21 predicted proteins | sample PhyWR1_FD_202178 | JGI IMG/M metagenome (GOLD analysis project Ga0302347, IMG submission 202178) | Leaf surface microbial communities from wheat plants in UC Gill Tract Community Farm, Albany, California, United States - DLSL W.R1 (v2)... | ecosystem: Host-associated > Plants > Phyllosphere >...
CTATCAGACCTCTGTCAGCTTCGTGGTCAGCGGTCTGGCCATCGCCAGCGACACCCAGGGCAGCGCACAGTTTCCGGTGACCTTGTCGATCCCCACACTCACCCCAGAGCAGCTACAGCGGGTGCGGTTGGGCATGAGTGCGCGGCTGACCATCGTCACTTACAACAATGAACAGGCAATCGTGATTCCCAGCCAGGCGATTGAGCCGGACATGACGGTGGCGTACCGCGAGGCGATGGATAAACCGGTGCAACGGGTGAAGGTCACCACCGGCCAGTCGACGGCGCAAGGGGTTGAAGTGTTCGGCCTGAAACCCGGCCTTGTGAAAATCTCAAAATAAATGCAGATCCACTGTGGGAGGGGGCTGCCCCCGATAGCGGTGGCTCAGTCAAGAATTGGCCAACTGACACACCGCCATCGGGGGCAAGCCCCCTCCCACATTAAGTCCTTTGTCAGCTTCTATCAGACCTCTGTCAGCTTCGTGGTCAGCGGTCTGGCCATCGCCAGCGACACCCAGGGCAGCGCACAGTTTCCGGTGACCTTGTCGATCCCCACACTCACCCCAGAGCAGCTACAGCGGGTGCGGCTGGGCATGAGTGCGCGGTTGACCATCGTCACTTACAACAATGAACAGGCGATCGTGATTCCCAGCCAGGCGATTGAGCCGGACATGACGGTGGCGTACCGCGAGGCGATGGATAAACCGGTGGAACGGGTGAAGGTCACCACCGGGCAGTCGACGGCGCAAGGGGTTGAAGTGTTCGGCCTGAAGCCCGGCCTTGTGAAAATCTCAAAATAAATGAAGACCCACTGTGGGAGGGGGCTTGCCCCCGATAGCGGTGGCTCAGTCAAGAATTGGCCAACTGACACACCGCCATCGGGGGCAAGCCCCCTCCCACATTAAGTCCTCTGTCAGCTTCTTTTAGTCCTTTGTCAGCTTCTGTTAGACCGCTGCCAGCTTCGAGGCCAGGGCTTTGGCTTGCAGCGCCACATCCGTCACCGCCGTGCTCTCCCACCACATTCCGCGCAACGGCGGGCCCATGGCGAACAATCGCGCGCTGACCTGGCCCTGGGCATCCAGCACCGCCCCCGAGGCATCCGCTGCGATGCCCAATGCCAACGGCCCGGGCTGGATCAACCCGCGCTTGAGCAACTGCTGCGGCAAGGGCCGGGCCACGCGGCGCCAGTCGTATTCGATGCCGCTGGAGTTGATCAGCGCCGCGCCCGTCACTTGAGTGAGCGTCTGTTCGCCGCGTTGGCGCACCGCGATGGTGACGCCGCTTTGCGCGGGCACCAGCCCCTTGAATGACGCCGCACGAATGCGCAACCGCCCCTCCTCATGCAAACGCGCCACTAGCTGCGCGCTCAGCGGCGGCGAGCGGTGGTGATGACTTTCCCACCACGGCCGCACATGGCGCACGAACTGGCGCTTCTCGCGCTCGCTGGCCTGGCTCCAGAGACGGCCGATATGGACACGCACGGTGTCCAGCGGCGCTTGCCAGTCGATGCCCTGGGCCTGCGCGATGCTGCATTGGCGACGCAGTTCGCGCAGCAGTTGCCGAGGGCTGCGCAAGGCCGGGTCGGCAGCCAGGAAGTCGTCCCAGGCCGGCGGTTGCCGGCGCACATGGGGCAACAGGCCATGGCGCGAAAAGATCTCGATGGGCCCGCGATGCCCGGCCTGTTCCAGGGACACCACGGCGTCCACCATGGTCAACCCGGAGCCAATAATCAGCACCGTCGAGCGTGGATCCAGGCGCCTCATGGTCGCCACGTCCCATGGGTCGACCGCCGCCGCGTTGACGCCGCTGGAGTGGGTCTGCGGCGTGCGCGCCGCCGGGAACATGCCGGTAGCCAATACCGCAAAGTTACCGCGCAACCGCTGGCCGTTATCGAGGGTCAGCAGGGTTGAATCCGCATCCACCTGCACGTCGATCACTTCGGCCCTGACATGCTCCACCGTGGACGCCGAGCGTGCCTTGGCCTCGGCCAGCCGCTGCTGCGCATACACACCAAATAGCCCGCGCGGCGGGAACAGCTCGCTGATCGGCACCGCCTGCTCGGCCGACTCCGGCCAACCGCCGGCCGCGATGTGTTCGGTGAGCCACTGCGTGAGGTCGTCGGGGTTGTCCGGGTCCACGCTCATGCGCGCGGCGTTGCCGTTGAGGGTGTGGCCCAGTTCGACCGCACTGTAAGCCTCGCCTCGACCCAGTTCGGCGCGCGGTTCTATCACCAGGATCTGGCGCCGACCGGGCAGGCGCAGCAGTTGTACGGCCAGCATCGTGCCGCTCAGGCCGCCGCCGATGATTAGCACATCAGCGTTGCGGGTGGATTCCGTCATGCAGGTTCGCCCTTACTGTTTACCCAGGTAGATGTCATGCAGGTCGCCGCGCGCCCGCAGTTCAGCGGCACTGCCGCTCAAGGCCACGCGCCCAGTATCGAGCACATAGCCATGGGCCGCATAGGTGAGCGCGACGTTGATGTTCTGCTCGGCGATCAGGAAGCTCACCTGCTGTTCGCGGTTGAGCTGCGCAATGATTTCGAAGATCTCCTGCACGATCATAGGCGCCAAACCCATGGACGGCTCGTCGAGCAGTACCAAAGTAGGACGGGTCATCAACGCTCGGCCGATGGCGACCATCTGTTGCTCGCCGCCGGAGGTCAGCCCGGCGCGGGTGTGGCGCTTGGTCTTGAGCCGTGGGAACCAGGTGTAAATGCGCTCCAGGTCCTGGGCCATGGCCTTGCGGCTCAAACGCCGCACAAAGCCGCCGCTGCGCAGGTTGTCTTCCACGCTGAGCTGGCCGAACACATGGCGGCCCTCCAGCACATGCACCATGCCCTGGCGCACGCGCTGGTTGGGATCAATGCCGGCCAAGTCCGCACCGGCATATTCGATCACCCCCCGGCTGACCTCGGCGCGCTCGGCGCGCACCAGCCCGGAAATGGCCTTGAGGGTGGTGCTCTTGCCGGCGCCATTGGCACCCAGCAAGGCGACGATGGCGCCCTTGGGCACGCTCAGTGACACCCCGGCCACCGCCAGGATCGCGCCGTCGTAGATCACCTCGATATCGTTGACAGTCAACAGCGCCGGGCTCGCCGACACACTGGCAGGTTGGTTCATGGCTTATTCATCCCCGGTGCAGGCGCGTGGCGTCAGGCCTTTTTCCTTGGCGAACGCGGCGGACTTCTCGTCGATCAGCGGGCGCAGCAGCGCACGGTCGGCGGCGATCCAATCGCTGATCAGCGTCCAGTTCGCACCGTCCCATTGCTGCACCCGCGCCGAGCCGCCGCCTTCGTGATCGCGGCACGACAGTTTCAGGTTCTGCATCAGGCCCAGGTAGCCCATGTCTTTCAAGCGCGCATCGTCGATGTTCAAGTGCTCCAGGCCCCAACGCCCCTCTTCGCCGTTGAGCGGACGCTTGCCGAACTTGGCCTGGGCGGTGCGGATCGCCTCGACCGCCACGGCGGCGTTCACCAGGCCGGAGTTGTAGTAGACGCTGCCGAAGTTCTTCAGGTCCTTGAGGTCGCTGTGGCCTTTGTCGAGCACGTATTGTTTGAGGCGTTTGTGAATCTCGAAATCCGCCCCCGCCGGGTACGGTGTCAGCGCCAGGTAACCCTTGGCGGCGGCGCCGGCAGGCAGCACGTCCTCGCTGGAGCTGGCCCAGATATCGCCGATGATATGGTCCACCGGAAAGCCGAAGCGCGCCGCCGTCTTCACCGCCACCGGCGTGGACACGCCCCAGGTACGCAGGAACACCCAATCCGGGTTGGCCTGGCGCACCTGGCGCCATTGCGCGGATTGTTCGTTGCCCGGATCGGCCACCGGGATCTGGATATTTTCAAAGCCGTACTTTTCCGCCAGCAGCTTCAGCGGGCCGAGGGTTTCACGTCCGTAGGCCGAGTCGTGGTACACCGTGGCAATCTTCTTGCCCTTGAGTTTGTCGAAACCGCCCTCCCGCTCGGCGATGTAGTTCACCAGGCTCGATGCCTCGCTGTAGAAGGTCAGCATCACCGGGAAGTTGTAGGGGAATACGGTGCCGTCGGTGGCCTCGGTACGCCCGTAGCCGAGGGTGATCAACGGGATCTTGTCCACCTCGGCCCGCTCGCTCAGCGCATAAGCCGCTGGCGCGCCATTGGGTTGGTACACCGCAACCGGGGCGCCATCCAGGCCGTTTTTAAAGCGCTCGTAGCACTCGATGCCTTTCTCGGCGGTCCACTCGGTCTCGCATTCCTGCCACACCAGTTTCACCCCGTTGATGCCACCCTCGACCTCGTTGATATAGCGCAAATAGTCGATCATCCCGGCCCACACCTGCACGCCGCTGGACGCGTAGGCGCCGACCCGGTAGGTCGCCAGCGGGATAAATTGCTGGTCCGGGGACGCCACCGCCGGGGGTACGCTGGTGGTGAACGCAGCCACGGCTAACGCAGCGCCGGCCAGGGATTGTTTGAAGGATGCACGCATAGAAAGTTCTCTTGAGGTTAGAAACGCAGCGGCCACTGGCGCAGCCGATCGCGAAGGGTGTGCAACAGGCGAATCAAACCGTCGGGTTCCTTGATCAGGAACACGATGATCAACACGCCAAAGATGATTTTCTGCAAGTTCTGCAACTGCCCCGCATCCACCGCGCCACCGAACAGCGCCTGACCGGCGTGGCTGAGGAAAATCGGCAGCAGGCTGATAAACGCGGCGCCGACAAAGTTGCCGGCGATACTGCCCATGCCGCCGATAATGATGATGAACAGAATCTGGAACGAGCGATTGATATCGAAGCTGCTGGCGCTGGCCGTGCCCAGGTAAGCGAAGGCCCACAGCGCCCCGGCGATGCCCAGATAGAACGAGCTGACCGCAAACGCCAGGCGCTTGTAGCGCGCCACCGGAATGCCGATCACCGCGGCGGCGGTGTCCATGTCGCGGATCGCCATCCAATTGCGCCCCACCTGGCTGCGCACCAGGTTCACGGCCGTCCAGGTCAACAGCAATACGCTGACCAGGGTCAGCCAATAACGGCCCAACGGGGTGTTGAGGTCATGGCCGAACAACGTCAGAGCGGGCGCGGAAATGGTGCCGGATGAACCATAGTTGTAGAACCAGGGAAACTTGACGAACAACCATTCCAGAAAAAACTGCGCGGCCAGGGTAGTGACCATCAGGTAGAACCCCTTGATCCGCGAGCTGGGCAAACCAAACAGCAGGCCCACCAGCGCGCTGATCACGCCGCCGCCGAGCAACGCCACCGGCAGGCCCAACTCAGGCAAACGCAGTAAAAAGCCATAGGTGGCAAACGCACCGACCGCCATGAAGCCCGCAGCGCCCACCGAGGTTTGCCCGGTGTAGCCGGTCAGCAGGTTCAGGCCCAGACCGGCCAGGGACAACACCAGAAACGGGATCAAAATCGCATTGAGCCAATAATCATTGCCCCACAGCGGCACCACGATAAAGGCCAAGCCCAGCAAGCCGATCAGGCCCCAGGGCACACGCCGCTGGATCAACAACAAGGGGGCGGCGTGTTCAACGACAGGGATCGACATAGGTTCAGACTCGCTCGATTGCGCGCTCGCCGAACAGGCCGGCGGGACGCATATACAGGAAGGCCAGGGCCAGGACATAGGCGAACCACGGCGTGATGCCGCCGCCGATCAGCGGGCCGATGTACACCTCGGCGAGGTTCTCCGCGGCGCCGACGATCAGCCCACCGACCATCGCCCCGCCAATCGAAGTGAAGCCACCGATGATCAACACCGGCAACGCCTTGAGCACCACCAGCGACAGCGAGAACTGCACGCCCTGGCGCGCCCCCCACAGCAGCCCCGCCACCAGCCCGACCACACCGGCCACCGCCCATACGATCTGCCAGATGCGGTTGAGGTGGATGCCGATGGACAGCGCCGCCGTGGTGTCATCCGCCACCGCCCGCAACGACACGCCGATGCGGGTCTTGTTGAACAGCAGCGCCAGCACCGTAACCAGCACCCCTGCGGCAGCCGCGGCGACCAGGTCAAACTGGCTGAGCATCAGCGGCCCGACAAACAGCGGCACGTCGTCGATCCCGAGATCCAGCGCGCGCACCTGGGAGCCCATCAGGCCCTGAGCCAAGCCTTCGATAATGAACGACAGGCCCAGGGTGGCCATGAACAAGGTGATTTGCGAACGGTTCACCAGCGGCCGCAGGACCAACCGTTCGATAAGCAACGCGCCGACAATCATCACGATGACCGTCAGCAGTAACGCCAGGGCAAATGGCACGCCCTGGTCATGCAGGCTGACAAAAGTCAGCGCAGCAAACAGCAGCATCGCGCCCTGGGCAAAATTGAACACGCCGCTGGCCTTGTAGATCAGCACGAAGCCGATGGCGACCAGCGAATACAGGGTGCCGGCGAGCAGGCCGCCGAGCAGGGTTTCAAAGAAGAACGTCATCAGTGAACGACTCCCAGGTAGGCCGCGATCACCTCAGGGTTGGCCTGTACTTGGGCGGGCGTGCCGTCGCCAACCTTGCGCCCGTAATCCAGCACCACCACATGGTCGGACAGGCCCATGACCACACCGATATCGTGCTCGATCAACACCACTGTGGTGCCCAGGTCGCGGTTCACATCGGCGACAAAGCGGGCCATTTCCTGTTTTTCCTCGGCGTTCATGCCGGCCATGGGCTCGTCCAGCAACAACAGGCTGGGCTCGGCGATCAGTGCGCGGCCCAATTCCACGCGCTTTTGCAGGCCGTAGGACAGATTGCCCACCAGCACATCGCGGTGGGCTTGCAACTCTAGAAATTCGAGAACGCCCTGGCCGCGCAGGCCAAACGCCTCGGCTTCGCGTCGCGCCCGGGGTAAGCCCAGGGCCTGCTCGATAAAAGTGCTGCGCATATACCGCGACAGACCGGTGAGCAGGTTGTCGAGCACGCTCATTTTTTTGAACAAGGCGTTGTTCTGAAAGGTGCGACCGATACCCCGGCGTGCCGCCCCCAAGGGGTCGATGCGCTGGAAATGCTGGTCGTCGAATATGATCTCGCCGGCATCGAAGCGGTATACGCCGTTGAGTACATTGAGCAGCGAACTTTTGCCGGCGCCGTTAGGGCCGATCAACGCGCATATCTCGCCGCGCTGCACGTCGAACGACAGCCCGCTGATCGCCTTGACCCCTTTGAACGACAGCGAAATATCCTGCACTTGGAGGATGGCTTGGCTCATGCGCTTTTCCGTTTGAATTCGGCGAGCCACGTTGGCTCGACATTGGACTTGATGGGTTGCCAGATAGACGTCAGGCGCTGGAAGCCCAACAACCGGCGCACGCGATTTTTCAGCACACGACGCAGGCCACCGCGGGCATCCGCGATGGCCCACTCACACAGGCGCCGACGCCAGGTGCCGTGGGGCGCAAGGCGGCTTTCGATGTCGTCGGCCACCTGTTGCAAACGCGCCGGCGATAACAGCAGGCCCGTGGGCGCGACTTCACTGCGATCACGTCGCGCCGACGCCGGGTTCTCCGGGAAGGCCAGGCCGTGGCCGCTGTGCAGCCATTGCTCCAGCACCACCGCCAGACCGTCTTGCCACTGGGTACTGTCCTCGCTCCACAGCGCGGTTTCGGCTGTGGGTTGCCACCAACGCTGCAGGTGCTGCGCAGGGTCAACCGGGCCGAGCAGTTGGGCAAAGTCCAACCGCTGGGTAAACGCCCAATCGGGCTGGCGACCTTGCACGTAGACGTGGCTGGGACGGATACGCCATAGCTGTTGTTCCAGCGCCTGGGGTTCCAGGTTGTCGGGAAGCGTCAGCACCTGACCGCCGACGGACTGGGCCGCCAACGCCAGCAACAACAGGTTCGGCTCAAACGCGCCACTGAGCACCAAACGAGACTGCTCGCTGAAACCTTGCTGGCGCAAACCATCGGCCAGGCGTTCTACGTCGCGCAGGGCGTCGATCCAGCGCCACGCGTGCCACAGGCCCTGACGCTTGTGGCGCAGGGCAATGTGCAGCGGTGTGAGTTGTGCCCAGTGGCGCAGGTGTTCAAGGAGAGCCTTGGGTTCGTGCACGCTCATAGGGGGTTGCTCCTATTGGGGTGGTGTGCGTGCGGTGGTCCGCTGGCTGAGTATTTGTGTATCAACACAGGACGATTGTGGGAGGGGCGGTGCGAGGATTCGACTTGCCCCCGATGGCGGTGGGCCAGTTAGAGCACTCATGACTGACCCACCGCTATCGGGGGCAAGCCCCCTCCCACAGTAGTTTTTTGTACCCCAGATAAATTGCGGTAGCCCGCGCCGGGGTGGTTCGAGCCCAACCTTGCACCATCACCAAACAACTTCTCGCGCAGCGTGCCTTGGGCGTATTCGGTCTTGTACACGCCACGTTTCTGCAACTCCGGCACCAGCCAGTCGACCGCGTCGATAAAGGTTTCGTGGGTCAACGCATAGGCCAGGTTGAAGCCGTCCACGTCGGTCTCTTCGACCCATTCCTGCAACAGGTCAGCCACGGTCTCTGGGCCGCCGACGAACAGCGGGCCAAAGCCGCCGATACCGACCCAGTCGGCCAGTTCGTTGGGGGTCCAGACCTTGTTCGGGTCGGCCGTGGAGAAGGCTTCCACCGCCGATTGAATGGCGTTGGTGTGCACATGTTTGAGTGGTTCGTCGGGCTTGAACTGGCTGAAGTCGATGCCGGTCCAGCCGGAGATCAACGCCATGGCGCCTTCGTAGCTGACGTAGGTTTTGTACTCGTCGAACTTGGCTTTGGCCTGGGCATCGGTTTCGCCGACGATCACCGTCTGCAAGTTGAAAATCAGGATTTTCCTGGGGTCCCGCCCTGCCTCGGCAGCGCGGCGGCGAATATCGGCGACGGTCTTTTTCAGCAGCACCTTGGACGGCGCCGCGACGAACACGCACTCGGCCTGCTCGGCAGCGAACTGCTTGCCACGGCTGGACGCACCGGCCTGGTACAGCACCGGCGTGCGCTGCGGCGACGGCTCGCACAGGTGGATGCCGGGCACCTGGAAGTGCTTGCCGACGTGGCGGATCTCATGGATTTTGCTCGGGTCGCTGAATATCCGGCGCTCGCGATCACGCAATACCGCGCCCTCCTCCCAACTGCCCTCCCAGAGTTTGTAGCAAACCTCCAGGTACTCTTCGGCATAGTCGTAGCGCGCGTCGTGTTCGGTCTGGGCTTTCTGCCCCAGGTTCTTGGCCCCGCTTTCCAGGTACGAGGTGACGATGTTCCAGCCGATGCGGCCCTGGGTCAGGTGATCGAGGGTCGAAAGCCGGCGCGCGAACGGGTACGGGTGCTCGAACGACAGCGAGGCCGTCAGGCCAAACCCCAGGTGTTCGGTGACCATCGCCATAGGGGCGATCAGCGACAGCGGATCATTGACCGGCACTTGGGTGGCCTGGCGAATCGCTGCGTCGCCATTGCCGTTGTACACGTCGTAGATACCCAGCACATCGGCGATAAACAGCCCATCGAACTTGCCCCGCTCCAGGATTTTTGCCAGGTCGGTCCAGTACGCCAAGTCCTTGTACTGCCACGAACGGTCGCGCGGGTGCGCCCATAGGCCGGGGGATTGGTGGCCGACGCAATTCATGTCGAAGGCATTCAGGCGGATTTCACGGGCCATCAGTGCACTCCGTTGAGGTGGTAGTTACCGACTGCGTGGTAGGTGTGACGCAGCGGGTTATCCAGGCTTGACGGCAGCGCGCTGCGTTGGCCGGTCAATTCGAATTCGGTGTTGCTGGCGGCAATCAGCGCTTCGGCCGCAGCAATCTGCGCTTCAGCGCGGGCGACCGGGCTGGGGTGGGTCTCGGCCCGTTCGAGCAAGGCGGCGGCCACGTCGACGCGGATCTGCAGATCGCCAAAGCGGCTGATCACGTAAGGGTCATCGCTGCGTTCGACATGTCGACGGGTGCTGTCCAGCAGTTGGCGCGCAAGGGTCAGTGTGGTCATGGGTCAGGTCTCTCAGTTCCAGGCGTGGCGTGCAGGCTTCACGCCGTTGAGCACGAAATTGCCGATCAAGTGGTATTTCCAGCGGGCCGGGTCGTGCAGGGTGTGGGTGCGGGCATTGCGCCAGAACCGGTCGAGGTTGTACTTGCCCGTCACCGAGCGCGTACCGGCCAGTTCGAACAATTTGCTGCTGGCGAGCAATGCGGTTTCCGCCGACAGCACTTTGGCCTGGGCCACCACCAGCGAAGCTTGAGCGACGCTGTCTTCATTCGGCTCGGCCAGGGCCCGGTCCACGGCCAGGCCGGCCTTGGCGAGAATGGCTTCGGTGCCGTGCACGCGCCACGCCAGGTCACCGATGGCGGCAATCGTGAAAGGGTCTTGCCAGCCGTGCTCCTGCTGGCTGTCGATCCAAGGCCGCGCCTGACGTGCGTGGAGCTTGGCCTGCTCCAAAGCGCCTACGGCGATGCCGGTGTCGACGGCGGCCTGGATGATCTGCGAGATCGGGCCATTGGCAGTGGGTCGGTCGAAGGCCAGGTGTGCGGGTATCACCGCGCTCAGGGGCACCGTTACGCCATCGAGGGTCACCCCGCCACTGGCCGTGGTGCGCTGGCCGAAGCCGTCCCAGCTGTCGATCACACTCAGCCCTGGGGCGTCGCGCTCGACGAAGGCAATCAGCGCCTGGCCGTGCTCGTTGTTGCCGACGGTGGGCACCAGGTGGGCGAACAGTGCGCCGGTGCAATAGAACTTTTCACCGTTGATCTGCGCACTGTCGCCATCGATGCGGATTTGCGTGTCGAAGGTCCCGGCGTTTTTGCTCTTGGCCTCGGAGAAGGCATTGCCGAAACGATAACCGGCGAGAATTTTGCCGAAGTAATAGCGCTTTTGTTCCTCGCTGGCGGTGTGCAGCAGCAGGTCCACCACGCCAAGGTGGTTTTGCGGGATCTGCCCGAGGGAGGGGTCGGCGGCGGAGACCAACTTGATCACCTCGGCCACCGTCACATAGGACACTTCGGCGCCACCGTAGGCTTTGGGCACGGTGATGCCCCACAGGCCGCTGGCGGAAAACTCGTCGAGCTCGGCTACCGGCAGACGACGTTCACGATCACGCTCACTGGCGCCAACGGCAAAGCGTTCGGCCAGACGCGTGGCCACCTCGATGGCTTCGGCATCCGAACGGATGATATGGGCAGGGTGCAGAGGGTGGGCTGACATGGGCCGACTCCAGGTTCCGATGGGGATGACCTGGGGATTGCAGGAGTCGTGCCTGATTTTAATCGCCAATAAAATCAGCGATTTGCTGCCTATATGCGGTGCCAGCTGATGTGTTTAACCAGCAAAGTGTGGTTCCACTGTTGCCTGGCAAACAGTTAGATCACCACGTTGCGCACAAAACGCACGGCCACCTCACCGTCATTGCGATAGGCGTGGGGTTGATGGCTGGCAAACATAAAGAACTCACCGGCAGCAATGGTGTTTTCCTGGTCGCGCACCACCAGGGTCAAGCAGCCTTCGAACACGAACAGTTGCTCGCTCCAGCCTTCCAAATCGGGGTCGGGGGAGTAAATATCGCCGGGTTCCAAGCGCCATTCCCACAACTCGACCTCGCGCCGCGCGGTGGCCTTGGCCAATAACACGGCCTTGCTGCCGACGATTTCGCCGGCCCAGGCCAGCTCGTTGATACGGCTATGGTCGCGCACGTCCGGGGCTTGGATCAGGTCGCTGAAGGCAACGCCCAAAGCTTCGGCGACGCGGTCGAGCGTCGACAGGCTGACGTTCTTCTCGCCGGCCTCGATGGCCACCAGCATGCGCCGGCTGACCCCGGACTTTTCCGAAAGCGCAGTCTGGCTGAGTTCGGCGGCGTGGCGCAGGCGACGAACGTTCTGGCTGACGTGTTGCAGGACCGAAGCCCGCTGCGGATTTTCTTTGTGCACTATATTGCTCAATGGGTGGGTGTGCGCAGTATACTGCCCAGCGTGCGGCGCATTGTGCGGTCCGTGCCTTTTCCTTGCAAGACCGAGCCCACATGACCACCCCGAACTCTCCATCGCGTTTCCATCGATTCAGCAAAGCCGAGTGCATCCTGGTGTTTATCACCATGATCTGGGGCGGCACCTTTTTGCTGGTGCAACACGCCATGGCCGTCAGCGGGCCGATGTTTTTCGTGGGCCTGCGTTTTGCCGCGGCGACCATTGCGGTCGGTTTCTTTTCCTTGCGCACCCTGCGCGACCTGACGCTGTTCGAGCTGAAGGCCGGAATATTTATCGGCGTAGCGATCATGTTCGGCTACGGCTTGCAGACCATCGGCCTGCAAACCATCCTCAGCAGCCAATCGGCGTTTATTACCGCTTTGTATGTGCCCTTCGTGCCGTTGCTGCAATGGCTGGTACTGGGCCGTCGGCCAGGCCTGATGCCGAGCCTGGGTATCATGCTGGCGTTTGCCGGGCTGATGTTGCTGACCGGCCCTGCGGGTGCATCGCTGAATTTCAGCGCCGGGGAAATCGCGACCTTGATCGGCGCCATCGCGATTGCCGCCGAAATCATCCTGATCAGCGCGTTCGCCGGCCAGGTGGACGTGCGCCGCGTGACCGTGGTGCAACTGGCCACCGCATCGCTGTTGTCGTTTCTGATGGTGGTGCCGATGGGCGAGGTGCTCCCGGGGTTCTCGTGGTTGCTGCTGTTCAGTGCGGTGGGCCTGGGCCTGACCAGCGCGGTGATCCAAGTGGCGATGAACTGGGCGCAACAAAGCGTCTCGCCAACCCGGGCCACGTTGATCTATGCCGGCGAGCCGGTGTGGGCTGGCGTGGTCGGGCGGATTGCCGGTGAGCGCTTCCCGCCAATTGCCATGCTGGGCGCGGCGCTGATCGTGGTGGCGGTGATTGTGAGTGAAATGAAGAGGAACAGCTCGAACGTTGTCGACGCTAAGGCCGAAGTTGAACCGGAAAATCAGGGTTGATGGTCTAAGCTGTCAGCCACAAGCCGTACGAAATACGCGGCCGGCTGTTTCTCTTGCAGCTTGCCGCTTGTAGCCGTCTTCAACTGCCTCTGTAGGATCCTGCCACATCTTGCCGTTTGGTGATCCAGAAAGCGGCACGTATGATGCATCCCAAACTCCCGCAGATTAGAAGCCTATGTCCCTGATAGTTCTACTGCTTCTGCCTTTTATCGGCAGCTGTCTGGCGGCATTGCTGCCGCATAACGCACGTAATACCGAATCCCTGCTGGCCGGCCTGGTGGCGCTGGTCGGCACCGTTCAAGTCGCCTTGCTGTACCCCCAGGTCGCCTACGGCGGCGTGATTCGCGAAGAATTCATGTGGCTGCCCAGCCTCGGGCTGAATTTCGTGCTGCGCATGGATGGCTTCGCCTGGCTGTTCTCGATGCTGGTGCTGGGCATCGGCACACTGGTGTCGCTGTATGCGCGTTATTACATGTCGCCGGACGACCCGGTACCGCGCTTCTTCGCGTTTTTCCTGGCCTTTATGGGCGCCATGCTGGGCCTGGTGATCTCCGGCAATCTGATCCAAATCGTGTTTTTCTGGGAGCTGACCAGCCTGTTCTCGTTCCTGCTGATCGGCTATTGGCACCACCGCGCCGATGCGCGACGCGGTGCCTATATGGCGCTGATGGTCACCGGCGCGGGCGGTCTGTGCCTGCTGGCGGGCGTGATGCTGCTGGGGCATATCGTCGGCAGCTACGACCTGGACCTGGTACTGGCGGCGGGCAATCAGATTCGTGCGCACGCGCTGTACCCGGTGATGCTCGCGCTGGTGCTGATCGGTGCCTTGAGCAAGAGCGCGCAGTTCCCGTTCCATTTCTGGCTGCCCCACGCCATGGCCGCGCCCACGCCGGTTTCGGCCTACCTGCACTCGGCGACGATGGTGAAGGCCGGCGTGTTCCTGCTGGCCCGCCTGTGGCCGTCGCTGTCCGGCAGCGAAGAATGGTTCTGGATCGTCGGCGGTGCCGGCGCCCTCACCCTCCTCCTCGGCGCTTACTGCGCCATGTTCCAAAACGACCTCAAGGGCCTGCTGGCCTATTCCACCATCAGCCACCTCGGGCTGATCACCTTGCTGCTGGGCCTCAACAGCCCGCTGGCCGCCGTGGCCGCCGTGTTCCACATCCTCAACCACGCCACTTTTAAAGCCTCGCTGTTTATGGCTGCGGGCATCATCGACCACGAAAGTGGCACGCGGGATATCCGCAAACTCAGCGGCCTGGTGCGCCTGATCCCGTTCACCGCGACCCTGGCGATGGTGGCCAGTGCGTCCATGGCCGGCGTGCCGTTGCTCAATGGTTTCCTGTCCAAAGAGATGTTCTTCGCCGAAACCGTATTTATCTCGGCGACAAAATGGGTGGAAATCGCATTGCCGGTGATCGCCACCATTGCCGGCACCTTCAGCGTCGCCTACGCACTGCGTTTTACCGTGGATGTATTCTTCGGCCCGCCCCCCACCAACCTGCCCCACACCCCCCACGAGCCACCGCGCTGGATGCGCGCACCGGTGGAGCTGCTTGTATTCACCTGCCTGCTGGTGGGGATTTTTCCAGCGCAGATAGTCGGTTCGATCCTCGCCGCGGCCGCGTTGCCGGTGGTGGGCGGCGTGCTGCCCGAGTACAGCCTGGCGATCTGGCACGGCTGGAACGCACCGATGATCATGAGCCTGGTGGCGATGTCCGGCGGTGTGGTGCTGTACCTGATGCTACGCAAACAGCTCAAGCGCGGCCGTTTCAAGTACCCGCCGGTGATCAGTTATTTCAACGGCAAGCGCGGCTTCGAACGCAGCCTGGTGGTGATGATGCGCGGCGTGCGCAGGATCGAAAAACGCATCAGCACCAAGCGCCTGCAACCGCAGTTGTTCCTGCTGGTGTTGGTGGCGGTGATCGGCGGCCTGATCCCCATGCTCAACAGCGGCCTGAGTTGGGGCGACCGTCCGAAAATCCCCGGTTCGGTGGTGTTCGTAACCCTGTGGGTGCTGGCGATCGCCTGCGCCCTGGGCGCCGCCTGGCAAGCCAAGTACCACCGGCTTGCCGCCCTGACCATGGTCAGCGTGTGCGGGCTGATGACCTGCATTACATTCGTGTGGTTCTCGGCGCCGGACCTGGCCCTGACCCAACTGGTGGTGGAAGTGGTGACCACCGTGCTGATCCTGCTCGGCCTGCGCTGGCTGCCACGGCGGATCGAAGAGGTTTCGCCGCTGCCTAATACCTTGCGCAGGGCCAGGGTGCGCCGGGTCCGCGACTTCCTGCTGTCCACCGTGGTGGGTGGTGGCATGGCGTTGCTGTCCTACGCGATGCTGACCCGCCAGACCCCCAACGATATCTCCTCGTTCTACCTCAGCCGCGCCCTGCCCGAAGGCGGCGGCAGCAATGTGGTGAACGTGATGCTGGTGGACTTCCGGGGCTTCGATACCCTGGGCGAAATCACCGTGCTCGGCGCCGTGGCGCTGACGGTCTACGCCCTGCTGCGGCGTTTCCGCCCATCCAAGGAAAGTATGGAGCTGCCGCCACAACAACGGCAGTTGGCGCCGGACGTGGCCACCGACCTGGTCAACCCACGCCAGGCCAGCGACACCGCCCTGGGCTTTATGATGGTGCCGGCGGTGCTGGTGCGCTTGCTGCTGCCGATTGCGCTGGTGGTGTCGTTTTATCTGTTTATGCGCGGCCACAACCAACCGGGCGGCGGTTTTGTCGCGGGCCTGGTGATGTCGGTGGCGTTTATCCTGCAGTACATGGTGGCCGGCACCCAGTGGGTCGAGGCGCAGATGAGCCTGCGGCCGATGCGCTGGATGGGCTTCGGATTGTTTTCCGCGACCCTCACCGGGCTTGGTGCGCTGTGCTTCGGCTATCCGTTCCTCACCACCCACACCCTGCATCTGAGCGTGCCGGTGCTGGGCGATATCCATATCGCCAGCGCGTTGTTCTTCGATGTGGGCGTGTACGCCATGGTGGTCGGTTCGACCCTATTGATGCTCACCGCCCTCGGCCACCAATCGGTGCGTGCGCATAAACCGAGCAACCAGCCTAAAGCAGTCGCTGCAACCGAAGGAGCCGCCTGATGGAAGAAGTCATCGCAATTGCCATTGGGGTCCTAGCGGCGTCAGGGGTGTGGTTGGTCCTACGACCACGGACTTTTCAGGTGGTGATGGGCCTGTGCCTGCTGTCCTACGGGGTCAACCTGTTCATTTTCAGCATGGGCAGCCTTTTTATCGGCAAGGAGCCGATCATCAAGGACGGCGTGCCGCAGGATCTGTTGCACTACACCGACCCCCTGCCCCAGGCCCTGGTGCTGACCGCCATCGTGATCAGCTTCGCCATGACCGCGCTGTTTCTGGTGGTGCTGTTGGCATCGCGGGGCCTGACCGGCACCGACCATGTGGATGGCCGGGAGCCCAAGGAATGACGTGGGTGAACCAACTGATCGTCGCGCCGATCCTGCTGCCGTTGCTGACCGCCGCGCTGATGCTGATGCTCAGCGAGAAACGCCGGCCACTCAAGGCGCGTATCAACCTGTTTTCCAGCATGCTTGGCCTCGCCACCGCGATCCTGCTGCTGTACTGGACGCAGCAAGACGGCCCCGGCTCCATCGGTGTGTACCTGCCGGGCAACTGGCAAGTGCCGTTCGGTATTGTGCTGGTGGTGGATCAACTGTCGGCGCTGATGCTGGTGCTCACCGGGATCATCGGCGTCAGTGCGCTGCTGTTCGCCATGGCACGCTGGGACCGCGCCGGCACCAGTTTCCACGCGCTGTTCCAGATCCAGATGATGGGCCTGTACGGTGCATTCCTCACCGCAGACCTGTTCAACCTGTTCGTATTTTTCGAGGTGCTGCTGGCCGCGTCCTACGGGTTGATGTTGCATGGCTCCGGCCGCGCGCGGGTATCGTCGGGGCTGCATTACATCGCGATCAACTTGTTGGCGTCGTCGCTGTTCCTGATCGGCGCGGCGATGATCTACGGCGTCACCGGCACGCTGAACTTCGCCGACCTGGCGCTGAAAATCCCGCTGGTGCCTGAGGCCGATCGCGGCCTGCTGCACGCCGGTGCGGCGATCCTCGCCACCGCGTTCCTGGCCAAGGCTGGCATGTGGCCGCTGAACTTCTGGCTGGCGCCTGCCTACTCTTCAGCCAGCGCGCCGGTGGCGGCGATGTTCGCGATCATGACCAAGGTCGGCGTGTACACCGTGCTGCGCTTGTGGACCCTGCTGTTCTCCGGCCAGGCCGGCGCGTCGGCATTGTTCGGCGGTGACTGGCTGGTGTACGGCGGCATGGCCACGATCATCTGCGCGGCGCTGGCGATGGTAGCGGCGCAGCGGCTGGAGCGCATGGCGAGCCTGAGTATCCTGGTCTCGGCCGGGATCCTGCTATCGGCGGTAGGCTTCGCCCAACCGAGCCTGACCGCTGGCGCGTTGTTCTATCTGATCAGCTCCACCCTGGCCTTGAGTGCCCTGTTCCTGTTGGCCGAACTAATCGAGCGTTCGCGCTCGGCCAACGACCTGCCGCTGGATGAAGAAATCGACGCCTTGCCCAAAGCCATGGAGTCCCTGCACCCTCGGCCCGGCGTGAACCTGGACGACGAGCAGAAAGCCGTGATCGGCCAGGTGATCCCCTGGACCATGGCCTTCCTCGGCTTGAGCTTCGTGGCCTGCGCCCTGCTGATTATCGGCATGCCGCCGCTGTCCGGGTTTATCGGCAAGCTCAGCCTGTTGAGCGCGCTGGTCAACCCGTTGGGCCTCGGTGCCAGCGCCGACGCGCCGATCCGGCCCGCCGCGTGGGGCCTGGTGGTGCTGTTGATCCTGTCCGGCCTGGCCTCGCTGATCGCGTTTGCGCGTATGGGCATCCAGCGCTTCTGGACCCCGGAAGAACGACCGTCGCCACTGCTGCGTCGCTATGAATGCCTGCCGATCTTCTTCTTACTGGGGCTGAGCATCGCGCTGACCTTCAAGGCAGAACCGCTGATGCGCTACACCCAGGCCACCGCCCAGAGCCTGAATAACCCCGAACAGTACGTGATGGCCGTCATGGCCACGCGCCCGGTTCCCAGCCCTGAAGCCAAGGCCACTGCCGCACAGGTGCAACCATGAAGCGCCTATTCCCTGCCCCGTGGCTATCCCTGGCGTTGTGGCTGCTGTGGCTGGTGCTGAACCTGTCCGTCAGCCCTGGCAATCTGCTGCTCGGCGCTTTGCTGGGCTTTCTGGCCCCGCTGATGATGGCACCGTTGCGGCCGCTGCCGATCCGCATCCGCCGTCCGGGCGTGATTCTGCGCCTGCTGCTGCTGGTGGGGCGCGACGTGATCGTGTCCAACCTGCAAGTGGCCTGGGGCGTGCTGACCTGCGGCTCGCGCCCGCCGCGCTCGTGCTTTATCAAGATCCCCTTGGACCTGCGTGACCCCAACGGCCTGGCGGCGCTGTCGATGATCACCACCGTGGTGCCCGGCACCATTTGGTCGGAACTGGCGCTGGACCGCAGCATCCTGCTGCTGCACGTGTTCGATCTGGACGATGAAGCGCAGTTTATCGAGCACTTCAAAACCACCTACGAGCGGCCCCTGATGGAGATCTTCGAATGAGCCCCCTGCTCGCCAACGCGATCCTGTTCAGCCTGTTCCTGTTTTCCCTGGCCATGGTGCTGACCCTGATACGCCTGTTCAAAGGCCCATCGGCCCAAGACCGGGTTCTGGCCCTGGACTATCTGTACATCCTGGCAATGCTGATGATGCTGGTGCTGGGCATTCGTTATGCCAGTGACACCTACTTCGAAGCGGCGCTGCTGATCGCGCTGTTCGGCTTCGTGGGCTCGTTTGCCCTGGCCAAATTCCTGCTGCGTGGAGAGGTGATTGAATGATGCCGATATGGATGGAAATCGTGGTGGGCGTGCTGCTGGTACTCAGCAGCCTGTTTGCACTGATTGGCGCATTGGGGCTGCTGCGCATGAAGGACTTCTTCCAGCGCATGCACCCACCGGCCCTGGCCTCGACATTGGGCGCGTGGTGCGTGGCGTTGGCGTCGATCATCTACTTTTCAGTGCTCAAATCCGGGCCGGTGCTGCATGGCTGGTTGATCCCGATTCTGCTGTCGATCACCGTGCCGGTGACCACAGTATTGCTAGCCCGCACGGCGCTGTTTCGCAAGCGCATGGCCGGGGATGATGTGCCGGCTGAGGTCAGCAGCCGGCGCTGAGCACTGAAAGCCTGCAAGGTCAACAAATGTATGAGGGGCTTGCCCCCGATGACGGTGGACCAGCTACAGATGAGCTGGCTGAGCCGCTATCGGGAGCAAGCCCACTCCCACACTTGATCGTTGTTGACAGGTAGAAAGCAGCCCGGCTGTACATCTCAAGGATACCGCCAATCCCCTGTGGGAGATGTCGAGCTTTAGCGAGGCTTCGAAGGCGGCGGCATTGTTGGCAGGTATGTTGGCTGAGCCACCGCTATCGGGGGCAAGTCGAATCGTCGCGCCGCCCCTCCCACACGGGATCGGATGAGCCGCTCACTAAAACGGTATGCAAAAAAAGCCCCGAACCAGTCGGGGCGTTTTTTATTCAGCAATCAACGGTCAAGCTTGATCAGCCAACCGCCAGGTCGTGCCGCCTTTGCCGTCTTCCAACACCACACCCATCGCGGTCAGTTGGTCGCGGATACGGTCGGATTCCGCCCAGTCCTTGTTGGCCCGCGCAGCCAGACGCGCCTGGATCAGCGCATCGACTTCAGACGCATCCACACGCCCTTCGGCGCCGGCTTGCAGGAAGTCGTCGGCTTCCATCTGCAGCACGCCCAACACGCTCGCCAGTTCTTTCAAGCGTGCCGCCAGGCCTGCCGCCGCGTCGAGGTCGCTCTCGCGCAGGCGGTTGATCTCGCGCACCATTTCGAACAGCACCGCGCAGGCTTCCGGCGTGCCGAAGTCGTCGTTCATGACTTCGGTAAAGCGTGCCACGAAGGCTTCGCCACCGGCAGGTGCAACGGCGGGCAAGCCTTTCAACGCGTGGTAGAAACGCTCCAGAGCGCCCTTGGCGTCCTTGAGGTTATCTTCCGAGTAGTTGATGGCGCTGCGGTAGTGGCTGGACACCAGCAGGTAACGCACCACTTCCGGGTGGTACTTTTCCAGCACGTCGCGTGGTGCGGGAACTCCAGGTCGCTGCCGCCGCCATGAATGTCGAAGGTCTCGCCCAGGCAGCAGGTCGACATCACCGAGCATTCGATGTGCCAGCCCGGGCGGCCTGCGCCCCACGGCGACTCCCAGCTCGGCTCGCCGGGCTTGGTGGCTTTCCACAGCACGAAGTCCAGTGGGTCTTGCTTGGCTTCGTCGACTTCGATGCGCGCGCCGATGCGCAGGTCTTCGATTTTCTTGCGCGACAGCTTGCCGTAGCCCATGAACTTGGCCACGCGGTAGTACACGTCGCCATTGCCCGGCGCGTAGGCGTAACCCTTGTCGATAAGGGTCTGGATCATCGCGTGCATGCCGGAAATGTGGTCGGTGGCGCGCGGTTCCATGTCCGGTTTGAGGATGTTGAGGCGCGCCTCGTCTTCGTGCATCGCGGCGATCATGCGCTCGGTCAACGCGTCGAACGACTCGCCGTTTTCGTTGGCGCGATTGATGATCTTGTCGTCGATGTCGGTGATGTTACGCACGTAGGTCAGGTCATAGCCGCTGAAACGCAGCCAGCGGGTGACCAGGTCGAAGGCCACCATGCTGCGGCCGTGGCCGATGTGGCAGTAGTCGTACACGGTCATGCCGCACACGTACATGCGCACCTTGTTGCCATCGAGCGGCTTGAAGACTTCTTTGGTCTTGCTGAGTGTGTTGTAGATCGTTAGCACAACGGCTTCCTTAGAGAATCACTGGCCCCACGAATCGCGCAGGGTCACGGTACGGTTGAATACCGGAGCACCAGGTTTCGAGTCCTTGATATCCGCGCAGAAGTAGCCTTCGCGCTCGAACTGGAAACGGTCTTCCGGCTGTGCGTCACCAAGCGATGGCTCGGCACGACAACCAGTGAGTACTTGCAGGGAGTCGGGGTTGATGTTGTCGAGGAAACTGGCGCTGTCCTCGGCCTTCTCGGGATTCGGCGAGCGGAACAGACGATCGTACAGACGCACTTCGCACTCGACGCTGGCGGCGGCCGGCACCCAGTGGATCACGCCCTTGACCTTGCGGCCTTCAGGGTTCTTGCCCAGGGTGTCCGGGTCGTACGAGCAACGCAGTTCGACGATGTTGCCGTCGGCGTCCTTGATCGCTTCGTCGGCACGGATCACGTAGCTGCCGCGCAGGCGCACTTCGCCGTTCGGCTCCAGGCGCTTGTAGCCTTTTGGCGGCTCTTCCATGAAGTCGTCACGGTCGATGTAGATTTCACGGGCGAACGGCAGCTTGCGCACGCCGAGGGCTTCGTTCTGCGGATGACGCGGCAGTTCGAGGTGGTCGACCTTGTCTTCCGGGTAGTTGGTGATCACCACTTTCAACGGACGCAGTACGCACATGGCGCGCGGCGCGTTGGCGTCGAGGTCCTGGCGGATGCTGAATTCGAGCATGCCGTAGTCCACCACGCCGTCGGAGCGGTTGGTGCCGACCATTTCGCAGAAGTTACGGATCGAAGCCGGCGTGTAGCCACGACGGCGGAAGCCCGACAGCGTGGACATGCGCGGATCGTCCCAGCCGTTGACGTGCTGTTCGTCCACCAACTGCTTGAGCTTGCGCTTGCTGGTGATGGTGTAGTTCAGGTTCAGGCGGCTGAACTCGTACTGGCGCGGATGGGCCGGCACCGGCAGGTTGTCCAGGAACCACTCATACAGCGGACGATGGCTCTCGAACTCAAGGGTGCAGATCGAATGAGTGATGCCTTCGATGGCGTCCGACTGGCCGTGGGTGAAGTCGTAGTTGGGGTAGATGCACCACTTGTCGCCGGTCTGGTGGTGATGGGCGTGGCGGATGCGGTACATGATCGGGTCGCGCAGGTTCATGTTCGGCGAGGCCATGTCGATCTTGGCGCGCAGTACGCGGGCGCCGTCCGGGAACTCACCGGCGCGCATGCGGGCGAACCAGTCCAGGTTCTCTTGCACCGAACGGTCGCGGAACGGGCTGTTCTTGCCCGGTTCGGTCAGCGTGCCACGGTACTCCTTGGCTTGCTCCGGGCTCAGATCGTCGACGTAGGCCTTGCCGGCCTTGATCAACTCCACGGCCCAGTCGTGCAACTGGTCGAAGTACTGCGAGGCATAGCGCACTTCACCGGACCATTCGAAACCCAGCCACTTCACGTCGCTTTCGATGGCGTCGATGTATTCCTGGTCTTCCTTGGCCGGGTTGGTGTCGTCGAAACGCAGGTGCGTGACGCCGCCGAATTCCTGGGCCAG
>Ga0302347_1001994_pt1 | contig 22230 bp, 4 predicted proteins | sample PhyWR1_FD_202178 | JGI IMG/M metagenome (GOLD analysis project Ga0302347, IMG submission 202178) | Leaf surface microbial communities from wheat plants in UC Gill Tract Community Farm, Albany, California, United States - DLSL W.R1 (v2)... | ecosystem: Host-associated > Plants > Phyllosphere >...
GCATCAAATTCAAGCCATGCGCCGTACTTGTAGGAGCCTGGCTTACCGGCGATGGGCCCCAAAGCGGCCCCAATTGTTTAACTTGATGGGGCTGCTGCGCAGCCCATCGCCGCGGTTCGTCGCCACGACAAGCCAGCTCCCACCCCGACCGCATCGAACTCAAGCCATGCGCCGTACTTGTAGGAGCCTGGCTTGCCGGCGATGGGCCGCACAGCGGCCCCAATTGTTTAACTGGATGGGGCTGCTGCGCAGCCCATCGCCGGCAGGCCAGCTCCCACCCCGACCGCATCAAATTCAAGCCATGCGCCGTACTTGTGGGAGCCTGGCTTGTCGTGGCGACGAACCGCGGCGATGGGCCGCAAAGCGGCCCCAATTGCTTGACTGACTGGCATTACGCTAATGCGGCCCCTTCTCACCTCTGCGTGGATTCACAGGGTTTACGGGTTAACGGTGTCTTCCAGCAACAGCCTGGCAATCACGCCCTCGAGCACCTCTGCCTGTTGAAGGATGTCATAGTGCCCGGCATTGATACCGATGTCCTGGCAGCTACCGGCAATACTCCCCGCGTGCGCTGCCTCATCGGCCCACCAGCAAACTGCCGCGGCCTTGGTAGTCGGTAACGGGTTCAACTGGCGCGACAGTTCCTTGAGCTTCATGGCCACAACAAAGGTCTGCGCCAGGTCAGCGTTGCCAATTTCGGCGTAAGCCGACTGCACCGTCTGCGCAGCACGGGCGGCTTGGATCACCTGCTCCAAGTCCTCGTTACTGCACCCAGCCGGTACCGCCGACACAGTCAGCGCGTCAACCGCCCCCCCCAGAACCACCGCCAGGAAGCCGCACAGGTCAGCCGCCCAGTCACTCTCCTGCACATGTTGACCTGCCGAAGGCACAAAGCTGTCCACCAACGCCAGCACCGATACCCGCTGGCCCTGGTTTTCCAGCTCCCGGGCCACCAGCACCGCCAGCGTACCGCCAAGCGACCAACCGGCCAGCTGATAAGGGCCTTCGGGTTGTTTCTGCCGGATGTACTGCGCGTAGTCGATGGCCATGGTGTCGAGCGAATCGTCCACCCAGGTGGGGTCCAGCAACATCCGGCATTGCAGGCCATACACCGTGCACCGGCCTTCCAGCTGGCGTGCCAACGGCTCGTAATCGAACACAGTGCCAAACCCGGCATGCAGGCAGAACAGCGGCGTACCTGTATTCAGCCGGCTATTGAGCAACAACAGTGGGTCCAGGCTGGTGTCGTTGGGTGCATAGCCAGACAACTCGGCGATGGTCGGCCGGGCAATCACATCACGCAGCTTCAGCTCGATCGGCAGATCTTCGCGAGCCCGTACCTTGGACAACATCTTGAGCACGCGCAGAGAGTCACCACCCAGCTCGAAGAAGTTGTCATCTACCCCGACCTGCTCCACCTCCAGTACCTGCTGCCAGATATCAGCCAGCGCCTGTTCGACGGCATTGCGCGGTGCAACCCACGCCTGGCCTGCGGAAAATTCAGGTGCTGGGAGGCCATTGCGGTCGATCTTGCCATTGGGAGTGAGCGGCAGGGAGGGCATCAGCACCAGTTGCGCTGGCACCATATGATCCGGCAGATCGGCGCGAAGGGCATCGCGTAGCTGCTCGGCGCGGATGTCGGAACTGGCCACTACTACGTAGCCGATCAGTTGCTTGCCTGTGCTGATGTCACGTGCCACCACCACGGCATCGCGCACGCCGGCCAGATTGCGCAGGCGAGCCTCGATTTCGCCAGGCTCGATGCGGAAGCCGCGAATTTTCAGCTGGTTGTCCAGCCGCCCCAAAAAGTCGATAACCCCATCGGCGCGGCGCCGCACCCGGTCACCGGTGCGGTACAGGCGGCCACCGGTGGCGAACGGGTCGGCAACGAATCGCTCGGCTGTGAGCGCCGAGCGTTGATGATACCCACGCGCCACGCCATCACCACCGATGTAAAGTTCGCCGGCCACACCGTCTGGCAATGGGTTGAGGTTATGGTCCAGTACGTGCAGCGTGCGCTCACCCACCCGCTCACCGATGGGCGCGTAAACTGCCCCGCAAGTCTCTTGCGCAGGCACTTTCCACAGCAGCGGTGTGACTACGGTTTCAGTGGGCCCATAACCATTGGTCAGCCAGCGCGGGCGCAGCGAACGTTTGACCTGCTCGAACAATGCATCGGGTACTGCATCACCACCAAAGCAGTACACCCGCACTGCCGGCGCAGCTTGCTGCTGGCTCTCGGCGAATTCTGCCAACTGTTGCAGATAGGCCGGCGGGAAGCAGGCGATGTCGATGCGCTGGGCATGCAAGGTCTGCCAGGTTTCTTCGGCTGTCCACAGCCTGTTGTCGCGCACTACCAGACAACCGCCCGAGGACAATGTCGACAGCCAACGCTCCTGAGCACCGTCAAAGGCAAACGACATGAACAGCAACTCGCGGGTTTGCCCGTCCATTTCATACAATCTGGCGATTGCCTGGCAATGCATGCGGATCTGCCCGTGGCTGACCGCCACGCCTTTAGGCTTGCCTGTCGAGCCGGAGGTGTAGATCAGATAGGCCAGGTTGTCGGCACATGCCTGCGCTTGAGGTGCATCTGCTGGCAGGTGCTCCAGTTCCTGCCGGTCGAGTTCGACGCACTGGGCAACCTGGGCAAAGCGCTGGCGCAAGCCACTGCTGGTGACCAGCAGGTGCATGGCGGAGTCTTCGACGATCCACTGCAGGCGCTCCTGTGGATAGTCGATATCCAGTGGTACATACGCGGCGCCGGTCTTCATGACTGCCAGGAATGCCACGATCACTTCAACCGACCGCTCCAGGGCTATGCCGACGCAGGTTTCCGGGCATGCGCCCTGCGCAATAAGCTGGTGGGCAAGGCGGTTGGCACGCGCGTCCAGTTGGGCGTAGGTCAACTGCTGGGCACCACAGATTACCGCCAAGGCTTCGCCGCGCTCACGGGCATGCAGGGCAATGCACTCGGCAAGCAACGGCTGCTCGCCCTGCGGGGCCGCCAGCCGGTTGCGAAGGTCGGCGTGCTGCACCTGTGAAGGGGTCAGCATACCCAAGCTGCCGAGCGTGGCCTGCGGGTTGCCCAGCATGGCGGTCAGCAGGCTTTCGAAGCTGCCGCGCAAGCACTCGGCGGCGGCTTCGGTGAAGCGGTTGCGCAGGTAAAGGAACTCTACCGAGAAGGTTTCGCCCAACTGCACGGCCAGGTCCATGGCGTAGTTGGTGACGTCACGGTTGCGCACCTCGCCAAAGCGAAGCGTACCGCCCCCACCTTCGCGCAGGCGCTCGTCAACCGGGTAATTTTCAAATACCACGATGCTGTCGAACAGCGCTTGCCCAGGCCGCCCCGCCCAACGTTGCACATCGGCCAGCGCTGCGTGCTCATGGTCCCGCAACTCCAGGTTGTAGTGCTGCAACTGGTGCAACCAGTCGCTGACAATATGCTCGGGCTGTGGCGCCTGTACCACCGGCAACGTGTTGATGAACAACCCCAGCATCTCGTCCGCACCCGCCAGGCTGGTGGGGCGCCCGGCCACGGTGGCGCCGAAGCACACGGTGTCCTGGCCGGTGTAGCGTTGCAGCAGCAACAGCCAGGTTGCCTGTACCAGGGTATTTGGCGTTACGCGCAGGCGCCGAGCCTGGTCTCGCAGCTGTTGCGTACGCTGCGCATCCCAGCGCAGGTACAGCGCATCATGCCCGACAAGCTTGCCGTCCGCCTGTGGCGCAACACTCTCGGCCAACAGCGTCGGGCCATCCAGCGCTCGCAGTTTTGCGCTCCAGAACTGCTCCAGCTTGCCGACAGGTTGCTCACCCAGCCAGCGGATGTAGTCACCGAAACGTCCCCCCACATGACTGACGGAGCGGCCGTGATAAACCTGCAGCACTTCACCTAGCAAGCGCGAATTGCTCCAGCCGTCCATCAGGATGTGATGACGTGACCAGACCAGGTGCAGGCGTTGTTCATCCAGCTGGACCAAGGTCAACCGCATCAACGGCGCGCAGGTCAGATCGAAGCCCTCGGCAGCGTCCTCGGCAGCCAGTGCCTGCAGTGTATCGCTGGCCACCTTGCGCCCCCGCCAGTCCATCACGCGCAGTGGCAGGCTGGCCTGACGCTGCACCACCTGCAGTGGCTCGGCCCATTGCGCTGACGACAGGAATGCCGTGCGCAGGATGTCATGGCTGGCAATCACCTGGTTCCAGGCAGCGACGAAGCGATCAATGTCCAGGCCGTGCACATCGACAGATGTCTGGTTGATGTACAGCGCAGCTTCCGACTCCTGCAGGGTGTAGAACAACATGCCCTGTTGCATCGGCGACAGCGGGTAGATGTCGGCAATTTGCGCAGCAGGTACTGGCAGGCAGTCCAGTTGTGCCTGGTCGAGGCTGGCCAGCGGGAAGTCCGATGGCGTGAGGCCTCGGGTATCCTCTTGGCAGCAGTGTTCGATCACCGCCTTGAGTTCTTCGGCATACGCATCAGCCAGGTGCTGGATGGTCGCGGCGTCGAAGACCTCACGGCTGAACGTCCAGCCCAGCATCAGCTCACCGCCGTAGACCTGGCCATTGAGCGCCAGCAAGCCGCTCAAGGGCGCGTTTTCATCCTGGTTCGGCCCGGCGTGCTCCTTGGCCGGTTTGAACAAGCTGGCCTGCTGGTCGAAGCTGCCATCGAACTGCCCCAAATAGTTGAAGATGATCGTGCCCTGGGCCAGAGCCGCCAGCGTTTCCTGCGCTTCGGCGCTGCCCAGGTAACGCAGCACGCCATAACCAAGCCCCTTGTTGGGCACCGCGCGCAGCTGCTCCTTGATGCTCTTGATCGAGCCTGCCAACTCAGGCTGCGGGCTCAACCTGACCGGATACATGCTGGTGAACCAACCCACAGTGCGGCTCAGGTCGATGCCGTCGAACAGGTCTTCGCGGCCATGGCCTTCCAGCCGCACCAGTACTTGCGGCTGCTCGGTCCAGCGGCTCACGACACGGGCCAGTGCCGTCAAAAGCAGGTCGTTGATCTGTGTGCGGTAGGCCGCCGGCGCCTGTTGCAATAGCTTGCGGGTCCAGGCCGAATCCAGCCGGGTGCTGACCGACGCCGCGTGTTTCTGCCGGTTTTCGCCGTGAGTGTAATCACACGGCAAGACATCGCTGCTGCCTTGCAGTTGATCGCGCCAGAAGTGCAGCTCACGCTGCAGCGCCGGGTCGCCGGCATATGCCTGCAGCTGTTCGGCCCAGGCCTTGAACGCGCTGGTTTTTGCCGGCAACTTCACGGGCTGCCCCAGGGCATGCGCCTGATAGGCCTGCTGCAGGTCTTCGAGCAGAACCCGCCAGGACACGCCATCCACCACCAGATGGTGAATGACCAGTAACAACCGCTGGCTGCCGTCTGCGAGCGTGGCCAACACGGCGCGCAGCAGTGGCCCCTGTGCCAGGTTCAAACTGCGCTGGGCCTGGTCAGCCAGATGGGCCAGGTCTTCGGCATCGGCGCATGCGCGTACCCACAGCAGCTCGGCCGATGTCGGCGCGCCAATCGAGGCGTGCCAATGCTCGCCCTGGTGCCAGGCATTGAGCCGCAACAGGTCGTGATGTGCATGCAGGTTGGCCAGTGCAGCGCTCAACAAGCGCGCATCCAGTGCTTCACCAGGTTCAAGCAGCAGCGACTGGTTCCAGTGGTCACGTACCTCAAGCGCCTGCTCGAAGAACCAGCGCTGCACCGGAATCAGTGGCAGAGGCCCGCTGACCTCGCCCTGCTCCAGCTCCCGTGTTTCGCTGCGCCGGGCAACCGCGGCCAGGCCTTGCACGGTCTGATGCTGCAACAACTCCTTGGGTGTGAAGCGTATGTCTGCCTGGCGTGCTCGGCTGACCACCTGCAACGAGATGATCGAATCGCCACCCAGCTCGAAGAAGTTGTCGTCAAGACCCACCCTGTCCAGCTTCAGCACATCCGCCCAGATCGCCGCAATCTGCTGCTCCAGCTCGGTTTGCGGGGCGATGTATTCACCCTGCAACTGGCTGGCATCCGGCTGTGGCAGGGCCTTGCGGTCCAGCTTGCCATTTGGCGTCACCGGCAGCTGGTCGAGCAGCAGCAGGTGCGCCGGGACCATGTAGTCCGGCAAGCCTGCCTTCAGCGCTTCGCGCAGGCTGTCGCGCAAGGCGCTGTGGTCCTGCGTGCTGTCGGCCGGCACCACATAGCCCACCAACTGCTTGCCGCTCGGGCCGTCCTGGGCCAGCACCACCGCTTCCTGCACGCTGGGCAGCTCCAGCAGGCGGGCTTCGATTTCACCCAGTTCGATACGCAGGCCGCGAATTTTTACCTGATGGTCGATACGCCCGGCGTAGTCGATCACGCCATCGGCGCGGTAGCGCGCCAGGTCGCCGGTGCGGTACAGCCGCCCGCCGTTGTCGCTGAACGGGTCCGGTACGAAGCGTTCGGCAGTCAGCGCCGGGCGCTGGTGGTAGCCACGGGCAAGACCAACGCCGCCCAGGTACAGCTCGCCGGCACTGCCGCGCACGGCTGGCTGCAGGCTGCCTTCGAGGATATGGGTTTTCAGGTTGTCGATCGGCTGGCCGATCGGCACGCTGATGCTTTCGTCCGCCTGGCAGGTCCAGTGGGTGACGTCGATGGCCGCTTCGGTCGGGCCGTACAGGTTGTACAGGCCGGCTGCGGGCAGGCGTTGCAGGGTCTGACGGGCCAGCTCGGCCGGCAGTACTTCACCGCTGCACACCACGCGTTTGAGGCTGACGCAGCTTTCCACTGCCTCATGGGTCATGAACGCCTGCAGCATCGACGGCACGAAGTGCAGCGTGCTGATGCCGTGCTGGTTGATGGTGTCGACCAACAGCTGCGGGTCGCGGTGGGCACCCGGCTGGGCCACGACCAGGCGGGCGCCGGTCATCAATGGCCAGAAGAACTCCCACACCGACACGTCGAAGCTGAACGGGGTTTTCTGCAGCACGCTGTCGCTGGCGTCCAGGCCGTAGGCCTTCTGCATCCACCACAGCCGGTTGACCAGGGCCTGGTGGCTGTTGCCGGCGCCTTTCGGGCGGCCGGTGGAGCCGGAGGTGTAGATCACGTAGGCGAGGTTCAGCGGCGCCACGTCGATATTGAGGTTGGCGTCGCTGTAGCCTTCGAGGTTTTCGCCATCCAGGTCCAGGCTGCGCAGGCCGGCGGGAATCGGCAAGGTTTCGCGCAGGTGCGACTGGGTCAGCAGCAAGGCGATGCGGCTGTCCTCGAACATGTAGCTCAGGCGGTCCTGCGGGTATTCCGGATCGAGCGGCACGTAGGCCCCGCCGGCTTTGACGATGCCCAGCAGGCCGATGACCATCTCCAGGCTGCGTTCCATGGCGATGCCCACCAGCACATCCGGGCCCACGCCCTGCTCGCGCAGCTTGTGCGCCAGCTGGTTGGCCCGGCGGTTGAGCTGGGCGTACGTCAGCGTGTGCTCGCCGAATACCAGGGCCGGGGCATCCGGAGTGGCGAACACCTGGGCTTCGATCAGCTGATGAAGGCTGCGCGCGTCCGGGTAGGCTGCCTGGGTGTCGTTCCAGCCTTCGAGCATTTGTTGCTGTTCTGGCTGACCGAGCATCGGCAGTTCACCGACCACTGCGTCCGCGTTTTCCACCAGTGCCTGCAGCAGGTTGGCAAAGTAGCCCGCCAGGCGGCCGATGGTTGCGTCGCCCCACTGCGTACGGTCGTGGCTGTACTGCATCGACAAGGTCGCACCCAGCTCCACCACCAGGGTCAGCGGGTAGTTGGTCTGCTCCTGCACGGCCACATCGCCAAAGCGCAGGCCACCGGGCGCCCCCTGTTGCAGCGCCTCGGACACCGGGTAGTTCTCGAACACGAGGATGCTGTCGAACAGCGCGTCACCGCCCTGCCCGGCCCAGCGCTGCACATCGTACAGCGGCGTATGCTCGAACTCGCGCGCGGCCAGGTTGATGGCCTGGACCTGGCCGATCCACTCGGCCACGGTCTGTTCGCTGCGAGGCGCGCCAATCACTGGCAGGGTGTTGATGAACAGGCCGATCTGCTCTTCCACGCCTGGCAGATCTGCCGGGCGGCCGGCGACAGTGGCGCCGAAGCACACACTGGCCTGGCCGGTGCAGCGCTGCAACAGCAGCAGCCAGGCCGATTGCACCAGGGTGTTGACCGTGACCCGGTTGGCCCGGGCGAAGGCTTCGATACGTGCTGTCTGCTCGCGGTCGAAGGCCAGGCGATAGTCGCCATGGCCGCTGCCGCCTGCGCTGCCGGCGATGGCCTGGGCCAGGCGTGTCGCCGCATCCAGGGTGGCGAGCTGGGCCTTCCAGAAGGCCTCGGCAACGGCTGCGTCCTGGCCCTGCAACCAGGCGATGTAATCGCGGTAGTGCGTGGCCTGCGCTTGCGGCGCCAGGCCGGCATAGCGCTGCAGCACTTCGCCCAGCAGGCGCGAGGTGCTCCAGCCGTCCATGAGGATATGGTGGTTGGTGTAGATCAGGTGGTGGCTGGCATCGCCGCTGCGCACCAGTACCAGCCGCAGCAGCGGCGCAGCGGCCAGGTCAAAGCCGCGCTGGCGCTCATCATCGGCCAGGGTCTGCAGGGCCTGTTCCAGGGCCGGCTGGCCGCGCCAGTCGTGCTCGCTGAACGGCAGCTCGACGGCCTTGCGTACCATTTGCACAGCCTGGTCCAGGTCGCCTTGCAGGACAAAACCGGTGCGCAGGATGTCGTGGGCATCCACGGTGGCCTGCCAGGCCTGCCTGAAGCGCTGCACATCCAGCCCGTGCACATCCACGCGCAGCTGGTTGATGTAGTTGCCGGCCTGTTGGTCGTAAAGGGTGTGGAACAGCATGCCCTGCTGCATCGGCGACAGCGGGTACACATCGGCGATCTGCCCGGCAGCCAGCGGCAGGTTGTCCAGCTGCGCCTGGGTCAACGCGGCCAGCGCGAAGTCCGAAGGCGTCACGCCCTGATGCCGGGTATCGCAGCAATGCTCGACCAGCTCCGCCAGGGCCTGCTCGTAGGCCTGCGCCAGGGCCTCGATGGTGGCCGGGTGATGCACGTCGGCGCTGTAGGTCCATTCCAGGAACAGTTCGCCGCCGTACACCTGCCCGGTGATGCTCAGCCAGTTGCCCAGTTGGGCGCCGGCGCACTGGGTACGGCCAGCGCTTTCGCCGCTTGGGGTGAACAGTGCGCCGGTTTCGGCAGCGAAGCTGGCGTCGAACTGGCCCAGGTAGTTGAAAGTGACACGCGGCTGCGCGGTATTCCCGAGCTGCTCACGCACTTGGGCATCGCCCAGGTAGCGCAGCAGGCCGTAGCCGATGCCTTTGTCCGGCACGGCGCGCAGTTGCTCCTTGATGGCCTTGATCGACTGGCCGATATCGTTGCCGGGGGTAAGGCGTACCGGGAACAGGCTGGTGAACCATCCCACGGTGCGGCTCAGGTCCAGGTCGTCGAACAGGTCTTCGCGGCCATGCCCTTCCAGCTGCACCAGCACGTTGTCGTGGCGGCTCCACTGGCACAGGGTGCGCGCCAGCGCGCTCAGCAGCAGGTCGTTGATCTGCGTGCGGTAGGCGGCCGGGGCCTGCTTCAGCAGCCTGGCGGTGCGCTCGGCGTCCAGCCGTGTGGCAGCGGTGCGTGCATGGGTATTGGCCAGGCTGCCCTGCGGGTTGTCACGCGGCAGCTCGGCGCTGTCGCTGGCCACCGCCTGCAACCAGTAATCGCGCTGTGCCTGCAGTGCCGGGCTGCTGGCGTGGCGGGCCAGGTGCTCGGCCCAGGTTTTCACCGACGTGCTTTTGGCGGGCAGGCTCACGGCCTGGCCGCCGAGCACTTGTCGATAGGCTTGCTGCAAGTCTTCCAGCAGCACCCGCCATGACACGCCATCGACGACCAGGTGATGAACCACCAGCAGCAGACGCTGCTGGCCGTCGGCAAAGTCAAACAGCTCGGCGCGCAGCAGCGGCCCTTGCTCCAGGTTCAGGCTGGCCTGTACCTGGCTGCCAGCAGCATCCAGCTCGCTCAGCGCGGCCAGGTTGCGTTGGCTCAGCAGCGGCGCGTTGCTCAGCGGCTGGAAGCGCGCCTGCCACTGGCCGGCACCACGGCTGAAGCGCAGGCGCAGCGCATCGTGCTGCTCAACTACAGCACGCAGGGCCGCCTCCAGCGGTTGCAGCTGCACCGGGCTGGCCGGTTTCAGCAATACCGACTGGTTCCAGTGCGCCGGCTGGGCAATATCCATTTCGAAGAAGCGCGCCTGCGCTGGCAGTAGCGCCACCTCGCCAGTGATTGCGCTGTCGATCACTGCTGTCGGCGCAGGCTGCCTGGCCTCGATGCGCTTGGCCACCTGGGCCAGCTGGGCGATGGTCTGTTGTTCGAACAGCTGCTTGGGGGTGATCTTGATGCCCTGGCGCTTGGCGCGGGCGATGATCTGCAGGCTGAGGATGGAGTCGCCCCCCAGCTCGAAGAAGTTGTCGCTGCTGCCGACCTGCTCCAGCTTCAGCACATCGGCCCACACCGCAGCCAGCTTCTCTTCGATTTCACCTTCTGGCGCCACATAGCCGCGGCTGACCGCCCCCGGTGCCGGTAATGCGCGCTTGTCGAGCTTGCCGTTGGCGGTCAGCGGCAGGCGCTCCAGCAGCAGCATCTGCGCTGGCAGCATGTAGTCCGGCAGGCGTGCCTGCAGTTGCGCCTGCAACTGCTGCACGCTTACCCCGCCGTCGGCCACCACGTAGGCCACCAGTTGCAGGCGCTCGGTATCGCCTTCCAGCGGCAAGGCCAGCACCACGGCTTCGCTTACGCCTGGCAGGCCGAGCAGCACACGGCCCACTTCGCCCGGCTCCACGCGGTAACCGCGGATCTTCACCTGGTCATCCGCGCGACCGATGAACTCTACCAGGCCATCGGCGCCAAGCCGGGCGCGGTCGCCGGTGCGGTACAAACGGGCTCCACCTTCGGTGGGCACGAAACGCTCGGCGGTCAGCGCAGGCTGACCCAGGTAACCCTGGGCCACGCCCTGCCCGCCCAGGTACAGCTCGCCGGCCACGTGGGCCGCCATCGGGTTGAGGTAGCCATCCAGCACCTGGGCGCAGGCATTGCCCAACGGGCGCCCCACTGGCACCGTACGGCAGCCGGGCAGCGGCTGATCGGGCTCGAAGGTGAGCACGCCGACCGTGGTTTCGGTAGGGCCATAGTGGTTGATGACCCGGCAACCCGGGCGCAGTTCGCGGACCTTGTCCAGCAGGCTCCAGCTGCAAGCCTCACCGCCCAGGATCAGTGCTTCGGCCGGCAGTACATCGGCAGCGCGGGTAGCTTGCAGCAGGCCTTGCAGGTGGCTCGGCACCAGCTTCACCACACCCACCTTGTGCTGCGCCATGTAGCTGGCGAAGCCGTCCGGGTCGAACGCCAGGTCCTGTGGCAGCAGGTGCAACAGGCGGCCAGACGCCAAGGCGCCGAACAGCACGGTATGGCCCAGGTCAGCCGCAGGGGTGGAGACCATGGCCATGCTCGCCGCGGCCGGCAGCTGCAGGCGTTCCAGCACCGCCTGGGTGTAGCTGGCCAGCGCCCCGTGGCTGACCACCACGCCTTTCGGCTGGCCGGTCGAGCCCGAGGTGTAGATCAGGTAGGCCGGCTGTGCGGGGGCGATGGTCACCTCGACCGGGCTGTCGCTGCAGGTCGCCCATTGGGTGTGATCGCAGGCAATCACCTGCACGCCTGGCATGGCCGAAAAGCGATGGTCGCCCGCCTCGTGCAGCACCACGGCCGCAGCACTGTCGGCAATCAGCTGCTGCAGGCGCTCTTGCGGCTGCTGGGCGTCCAGCGGCAGGTAGGCGGCGCCGGTCTTGAGCACGGCGAGCACGGCGCTGACCCACTCGATGGAGCGCGGCAGGCACAGGGCAACGATGCTGCCCGCGCCGACCCCGCGTTGGCGCAGGTAGTCGGCCAGGCGGTTGGAGGCTGCCTCCAGGCCGGCCTGGGTCATGAACCGGTCACCGGCGCGCACGCCGCCGTGGGCCTGGCCTGGCGCCATTGCCTGGCGCCACAGGGCGAGGAAGTCGCCATGCGGGTAGGGCTGCGTGCTGGCTGGCAGCACGCTCGCCACCTCCGGGCAGTCCACCATGGCCTGCTGCGGGTCGCGGATCAGCGCGTCCAGTACCTGGCGCAGCGAGCCCGCCATGCGCTCGATGGTAGCCTGCGCGAACAGGTCGGTGGCGTAGGTGAAGTAGCCTTCGATGCCGTCGGCCTTGTCGGAGAAGTCGAACGCCAGGTCGAAACGGGCATCGCCGCCGTCACGGGCAAAGCCTTCCACTTCCAGCGCGCCCAGGCGCTTGCGCCCGGCGTCGCTGGCCGCCACGTGCTGGTTGATCTTGAACTGGAACAACGGGTTGTGCGCCAGGTTGCGTTCGGGCAGCAAGGCGTCGACCAGGTGCTCGAATGGCAGTTCCTGATGCGACTGGGCGCCGCCGATCACGTCTTTCACCTGCTCCAGCAGCGCGGCGAAGGTCGCGCGCTCGTCCACCTGCACGCGCAGTACCTGGGTGTTGATGAAGAAGCCGATCAGGCCTTCCAGTTCCTTGCGGTTACGCCCTGCATTGGGCGCACCGATGCGGATGTCGGCCTGGCCGCTGTAGCGCGACAGCACCACTGCCATGGCCGCCAAAACCAGCACGAACAGCGTGTGGCCACCTTTGCGCGCCTGGTTGCGCAAGGCTTCGGCCTGTTCGCCAGCGATGTCCACGCGCACCACCGCACCGCGCTGGCTTGGCGTGGCCGGGCGCTCGAAGTCCAGCGGCAGGCTCAGCACCGGCTGCTCGTCGCCCAGCTGGGCCTGCCAGTAGGCCAGCTGGCGCTGCGCTTCACCGGCTTCGAGCCAGGCACGCTGCCAGATGGCGTAGTCGGCATACTGGATCGGCAAGGCGGGCAGGTCGGCCTGGTGCCCCTCGGCCAAGGCGGTGTACAGCTGGATGAACTCCTGCACCAGCACGTCGCTGGACCAGCCATCGGAGATGATGTGGTGCATGCTCAGCACAAGCACATGCTCCTCGGCCGCCACGCGCAGCAGGGTCACCCGCAGCAGCGGCCCGGTCAGCAGGTCGAAGGGCTGCTTCAGGGCGGCGTCCACCGCCACACTCAGCGACGCCTCATCGGCGACGCCATCGAACATCACCAGCTCAAGTGGCAGCGGGCAGTGGTCGAGAATTTCCTGGTGGAACTCGCCTTCTTCCGAGGCGAAGCGCGTGCGCAGCGACTCATGGCGCTGCACCAGCGCATCCAGCGCCTGCTGCAGCACCGCCTGGTCCAGCGCGCCCTTCAGGCGTACCGCCATCGGCACGTTGTAGGCCGGGCTGTCGGGCTCCAGCTGCCAGAGGAACAGCAGCCGCTGCTGGGCGAACGACAGCGGAATACGGGCCAGGCCCTGGCGTGCTGGCACGATGGGCAGCAAGCGGAAGCTCTGCCCGCTGGCCTGCATCTTTTCCAGGATCTGCTGGCGTTGCTCCACAGGGAGGCCGACGAAACGTTGGGCGATACGTTGTGCTGCTGTGAGTTCCATGTCAGGCCTCTGTGAATTCGTTCATCATTTTTTCGATATCGCTCAGGCCGTCGTCACTCAGTGACAGCGCCTGATCCTCCAGCGCCTGAGCAAAGGCGCGCAGCTCGGGGTGGGTGAAGATCAGCCGCAGCGGGACATCCAGACCCAGCTCGACGTTGATCCGCGACACCGCCTGGGCCGCCAGCAAGGAGTGGCCGCCCAGCTCGAAGAAGTTGTCGCTCAGACCGACCCGGGCCACGTTCAACAGCTGCGCCCAGATATTCGCCAGCTGTTGTTGGCGCTCGCTTTGCGGCGCCTGGTAGTCGTGCTGCGGCTGGTTCGGGTCGGGCAATGGCAGGGCCTTGCGGTCGAGCTTGCCGCTGGGCGTCAGCGGCATGTCCGGCAGGGTCACCAGGTAGGTCGGGATCATGTAGTCCGGCAGGCTGGCCTTGAGGTACTGCTTCAGCGTCAGGCGCAGGTCACCGCTGTGGCCTTCGGCTGGCACGGCATAGGCGCACAGCTGCTTGCCGCCGGGCAGGTCGATAGCCAGCACCGTGGCTTCGCGCACGTCCGGGTGCGCCCGCAGGTACTGCTCGATCTCGCCCAGTTCAATGCGGAACCCGCGCACTTTCACCTGGTGGTCGACACGCCCGCGATAAGCCAGCTGGCCGTTTGCGTCGTAGTAACCGAGGTCGCCGGTGCGGTACAGCCGACCACCGCCAACCGTGTCGAAGGGGTCGGGGACGAAGCGTTCGGCGGTAAGCGACGGCCGCTGGTGATAGCCGCGCGCCAGGCACCCTGCCCCGCCGATGAACAGCTCGCCAGGTACGCCAACCGGGGTCGGCGCCAGGCCTTCGTCCAGCGCATGCAGGCTGCGGCCTGGCAACGCGCGGCCGATGGGCACGCCGCCCTGGCTGATCTGCTCCAGGGTCATCTGCGAGCAGTCGTAGGTGGTGGCAACCACCGTGGCTTCGGTCGGGCCATAGGTATTCAGCAGGCGCACCGCTGGCGGGCCATCGGCCAGCCAGGCACGCAGGGCGTCTTCCGCTACCGCTTCACCACCGACATGAATCTGCTTCAGCCGGCCATAGGCTTGCGGGGCGCGGCGCTCCAGCGCCAGCAGGCGCCAGTAGGCCGCCGGCAGGTCGGCCACGGTCACCGCGTGGCGGTTGATCTCGTCCAGCAGCGTGGTGGTGTCCCACAGCCGCAGGTCACGCAGCACCACGCAGGCGCCCTGGACCAGCGGCGGGAAGAACTGCTCGATGAAACCGTCGAAACTGAAGGTGGCGAACTGCAGCACGCGGTCGTCCGGGCTCAGGCGCGAATAATCGCCGGCCACCTGGCAGAACAGCGACAAGGCATGGTGGTCGATGGCCACGCCCTTGGGCATGCCGGTGGAGCCGGAGGTGTAGATCACGTAGGCCAGGTTGTGCAGCGCCGCCAGGTTGGCCAGGGGTTCGCAGGGCCAGGCCTGCAGCCATTCGGTGCCCGGTTCCAGCACCACGCAAGGTAGCTGCTTGCCCAGTTGCAAGCGCTCGCGCGAAGGCGCATCCGCCAGCAGCAGGCTGATGCCGCTGTCCTCGACCATGTAGGCCAGGCGCTCTTGCGGGTAGTCCGGGTCCAGCGGCACGTAGGCGCCGCCAGCCTTGTGAATGGCGATCAATGCCAGGGCCATGCCCAGGCCACGCTCCACGGCCACGCCGACCAGGCGATCCGGCCCCACACCCAATGCACGCAGGCGGTGCGCCAGCTGGTTGCTGGCACGGTCGAGCTCGGCGTAGGTCATCTGCTGGTCGTCGAAGATCAGCGCGAGCGCGTCCGGCCGCTCACCGGCCTGACGCTGCAGCAACTGGTGCGCGCACAGGCCGCTGCCTTGCTGCGCTGCGGGGTTCCAGCCATGGGTCAGTTGCTGGCGCTCTTCGCCGCTGAGGAAATCCAGCTCGGCGATGCAGCGCTGCGGCTCGGCGCAGATGGCCTCGAGCAGCGCTTGCCAGTGCCCGGCCATGCGCTCGATGCGCGGGGCGTCGAACAGGTCGGTGGAGTAGTTGAACGAAGCGGTCACGCCATCGGAGCGCTCCAGGGTATTGAGCGAGATGTCGTACTGCGCGCCGGGCTCCAGCAGATCCACTTCCTTGACCTGCAGCCCGTGCAGGGCATCGCCTGACACCTGCTCGCCCAGGTCGCGCAGGTGGTTGTACAGCACCTGGAAGAACGGGTTCACGCCCTGGTCGCGGTCCGGGTACAGCGCCTCGGCCACCTCCAGAAACGGCACATCCTTGTTGGCCTGGGCCTGCAGCGTGGTTTCCTTGATCGCCGCCAGCAGCTGGGCGAACGGCTGGCTGCCATCGACGCCGATACGGGCTACCACCACGTTGATGAAGAAGCCGATCAGCCCTTCCAGTTCCAGGCGGTTGCGGTTGGTGACCGGTACGCCGATGTTCAGCGTGCCCTTGCGGCTGTAGCGCGACAGCACGATGGCGTAGGCCGCCAGGAACACATGGAACAAGGTGGCGTTGGACGTCACCGCCAGCGCCCGCAGGCGCTCGGTGAGGGCCAGCGGCAGGCGCACGTCGAAGCGGCTGCCCTGGTAGCTCTTGACCTGCGGGCGAATGCGGTCGGCGGGCAATTCGAGCACTTCGAAGTCGTCTTCCAGGCGCGCCTTCCAGTAATCGATCTGCGCCTGCATCTGCCCCTCGGCCAGCCATTTGCGCTGCCAGGCGGCGAAGTCGGCGTACTGCACGGGCAGCGGTTCGATGGCGTGGGCCTGGCCGGTGGCTGCCGCGTTATAGGCGGCGGCGAACTCGCGCACCAGCAGGCTCATCGACCAACCGTCGGAAACGATATGGTGCAGGGTCAGCGACAGCAGGTGCTCCTGGACGTGCACCTTGAACAGCCGCGCACGCAGCAGCGGACCGTGCTCCAGGTCGAACGGCACGAAGGCTTCGGCTTCCAGCTTGCGCATTTGCGCGGCGTGGTCCTGGCCGTTGAGGTCTTCGAAACCGATCGGCACCGTGGCGGCCGGCAGGATGCGCTGCCAAGGCAGGCCGTCGGCTTCGACGAACACCGTGCGCAGTGACTCGTGGCGCGCAATCAGTGCGTCCAGCGCCGCTTGCACCGCGTCACTATCGAGGTTGCCCTGCATGCGCACAGCCATCGGCGTGTTGTAGGCCAGGCTTTGCGGGTTGAGCTTCCAGAACAGCCACTGGCGGTTCTGCGAACGGGACACCGGCAGCGGCTGCTGGCGGTCGAGGATTTCGATGTCCAGGCCCGTGCCCTGCTCGGCGTCGGCCACCGCCTGGGCGAAAGCCTGCAGGTCGACGGTGTCGAACAGGGTGCGCAAGTGGACGTCCAGGCCCAGTTGCTTGCGCACTCGGGATACCGCCTGGGTGGCCAGCAGCGAGTGGCCGCCAAGGGCGAAGAAGTTGTCGCTCAGGCCCACCTGCGGCACTTGCAGCACCTGGGCCCAGATCTGCGCCAGTTGCGTTTGCAGCGGGGTCTGCGGCGCCTGGTAGGCCACTTGGCTGGCGACCGGTTCCGGCAGGGCCTTGATGTCGACCTTGCCGTTGACCGTGACCGGCAGCTGCGCCAGCACCATCAGGTGGGTCGGCAGCATGTGCTCGGGCAGCAGGCCTTTGAGGCGGGTGCGGATCGACGCCTGCCAGGCCAGGCTGTCGCTCGGCAACTGGCTGGGCACCAGCCAGGCGGCCAGTTGCAGCTGCGGTGCCTGGCCATGCACGCGGACCAGCGCGTTGGCAACGCCGTCCAGTGCGCGCAACTGGTTTTCGATTTCTGCCAGCTCGACGCGGTAGCCACGGATTTTCACCTGGCCATCCATGCGCCCGGCAAACTGCAAGTCGCTGCCTTGGCGCACCCAGTCACCGCTGCGGTACAGGCGCTGGCCATGGCCACCGTTCGGGTCGGGGACGAAACGCTCAGCGGTGAGCGCCGGGCGGTTCAGGTAGCCGCGGGCCAGCCCGGCGCCACCGATGTACAGCTCGCCCTTGGCCTTGGCCGGGAGCGGCTGCAGGCAGCGGTCGAGCACCGCTACGCAGGTGTTGGCCAGCGGCTGGCCGAGGCTGGTCTGGTCGTGCAGTTCGGCAACCAGCACACCAACGGTGGTCTCGGTCGGGCCGTAGTGGTTGAGCACCTTGAGTGCCGGTGCCAGCTGGCGGATCTTGCCCAGCAGGCCTGGGCTGACGCCCTCGCCGCCGAGCACCAGGCACTGGCCCGGCAACGCCGCGCGCCCCGCCACCAGCATCGCCTCCAGGTGCGACGGCACCATCTTCAGTGCATCCACCTGGTGCTCGGCCAGGTAGGCGGCGAAGCCTTCGGCATCCAGTACCTGTTCGCGCAGCAGCACATGCAGCGTGTGGCCGCCACACAGGGCGCCGAACAGCATGGTGTGGCCCAGGTCGGCAGCCGGGGTCGAGACCTGGGCCATGCTGCGGATGCGCTCTACCGGCAGGCGCGCGGTGATGCCATCGACATAGTTGGCCAGGGCGCCATGGCTGATCGCCACGCCTTTGGGTTGGCCGGTGGTGCCGGAGGTGTAGATTACGTACGCCAGGTTGGCCGCGGCCGGGGCGGTTCGTGCGGGGCTGCCAGTGCCGGCTTGCGCCCAGTCCAGGCGCTGTACGTTGGCGGGCAACTCGGCCTGCCAGTTTCCAGGTGCCAGCAGCACACGCGTGCCACTGTCGGCAAGCATGTAGGCCAAGCGCTCAGCCGGTTGTTCAGGCTCCAGCGGCAAGTAGGCGCCACCGGCCTTGAGCACACCCAGGATACTGGCGAGCATGCTGACGCTGCGGTCGGCCAGCACGCCGACCAGCCTGTCCAGGCCAACCCCGGCTTCGACCAGGCGGTTGGCGATGGCTTCGGCACGGGCATCGAGTTCGGCAAAGCTGGCCTGCTCCCCTGCGGCCATCACTGCGGTGCGTTCGGGATGACGGCGAGCCGCAGCGGCAAACCGCTGGTGCACCAGCGGCGCATCATCGGCCGGGTCTGTCACTCCGGTGGCCGTAGCCAGGCGCGGGAGTGCAAGCTCACCTACTGCGCCAGCGGTTTCAGCGGCCAGCGCCTGCACCAGGGCCAGCCACTGTTCGCCGAGCGTTTCGATGGTGGCCGCATCGAACACGTCCGTCGCGTAGGTGAAGGCCGCCTGCAGCTGACCGCCGCGCTCGTGGGTATCCAGCGCCAGGTCGAAGCGGGCGCTGTGCTTTTCCAGTGCGATCGGCGCCAGGCGCAGGCCGGAGCGGGTCTCGATGGCCTGCACATCCGCCACCTGCGCCTGGTGATTGAACAGCACGCGGAACAGCGGGCTTTCGCTGCTGCGCGGCAAATCCAGGGCCTCGACCAGCTGTTCGAATGGCAGGTCCTGATGGCTTTGCGCGCCCACGGCGGTTTCACGCACGCGCTGCAGCAAACCGGCGATGTCCAGCAGCGGGTCGATTTCGGTGTGCAGCACCTGGGTATTGATGAAGCAGCCGATCAGGCCCTGGCCCTCGGCACGGTTGCGGTTGGCGATCGGTACACCGACGCGGATCGCAGCCTGACCGCTGTAGCGCTGCAACAGCAGCTTGAAAGCGGCGAGCAGGACCATGAAGAGGGTGACATTGTGCTTGCGTGCCAGGCCGCGCAAGCGCTCGGTGACGTCCGTGGCGATGGGGAATTCGTGGCGAGCGCCGCGGTAGCTGGGGCGGCCCTGGCGGGTGCGGTCCAGTGGCAGCTCGAGCGGCGAATGGTCGTCGCCCAGGCGTGCCTGCCAGTAGGCCAGCTGGCGCTCCTGCTCGCCCGCCTCAAGCCAGCTGCGCTGCCACAGGGCGAAGTCGCGGTACTGGATCGGCAGCGCGTCGAGGGTGGCTTCAGTGCCCGCCACAGCAGCGTCATACAGGCACAGGAATTCGTCGATCAGCACGTTCATCGACCAACCGTCGGCGACGATGTGGTGCAGGGTCAGCAACAGGACGTGTTCCTGCGCGGCCAGTTGCAGCAGGCGCACGCGCAGCAGCGGGCCGCTGGCCAGGTCGAAGGGGGCCAGCGCCTCGGCTTCGGCGATGGTTTCGATGGCGGCCTGGCGGGCGTTCTCGTCCAGCTCTGTGAGGGCGTCCTGGCGCAGCTGCAGGGGCGCGGCGTTGGCGTCTACTTGCTGGCGTACATCATCGCCGTCGGCAACAAAGCGGGTGCGCAGGGTTTCGTGGCGGGCCACCAGCGCATCGAAGGCGTGCTGCAGCGCCGCCAGGTCCAGCGGGCCATGCAGGCGCACGGCCATGGGCAAGTTGTAGGCCGCGCCCTGCGGGTCGAGCTGCCAGAGGAACCACATGCGCCGCTGGGCGTACGACAGCTGGTCACGCTCGGCCACGTCCACGCCGGGTGCAATCGGCAGCACGGAGAAGTCCATGCCCTCGCCCTGCAGCGCCTTGAGGAACAGACGGCGCTTGTCGGGGCTGAGTTCGATGAAGCGGCGGGCGAGCTTGAGCGTTTGGTCGGCATTCATGTCGAGCGGAGTCCTGGCAGTCGAGCGGTAACTGTCAGACGAAGGGGTAGGGGGGTTATTTAGTGGAGGGCTGCGGGGCTGAAAGGTGTTCGCCATGGCAGGTTCAGCGCCTGTAAGATCGAGCGCCGCGCGGGCGGCGCTCGATCTCACAGGCGCTGCACATCTTGCGGCCAGCACCTGTCAGCCCAACACCTCACTGTGCCCCTGCGCCATCGCCACCACCACCTTGCGCTTGCCGGTAAACGGCGACCGCGCATGCGCTGCCAGCATGTTGTCGAGCATCAGCACATCGTTCGCCAGCCACGGGAAGCGGATGGTGCATTCATCCAGCACCCCGCGCACTTCATCGAGCAACGAATCTTCGATGGTCGTCCCATCGCCGTAATACACGTTACGCGGCAGGTCCTCTTCCTCCACGATATCCATCAGCGACTCACGCACCTCTGGCTGCAGGTTCGATACATGGAACAGGTGCGCCTGGTTGAACCATACGTCATCCCCTGTCACCGGGTGGCGCGCTACCACCTGGCAGCGCTGGCGGGTGCGCAGTTCGCCGTCATCCTTCCAGATGCACTCGATGGCATGCGCCCGGCAGTACGCCTCGACCTGGCGCGGGTCGTCGGTGTTGAACACCTGGGACCATTCCACATCCAGGCCGTTGCCGTAGTTGCGTACGTACATCAACCCCTTTTCCACCAGGCGCTCACGAATACGCGACGGCATGCGCCGGTATACCTCGCGGCTGTCGGCAATCGGCGTTTCGCCACCGGTCTCGGCAGGGGTCACGCTGTAGAACCAGATCTTCATCGGCCATTCCAGGGTATAGGCCTGCTCGTTGTGCAACGGGATGCTCTGGTGCGCCGGGTACTCGGTGGAGGTGTACACGCCTTTGGTCACGTTGCTGCGCGGGGTAGAGCCGAACTCGTAGTTGAGCAGCGGGTGGCCAAACGACGCGGCGAATTGGCGCAAGGCTTCGGGGCCGCCAACCTCGAACCCGCGGAACAGAATGCCGCCCGCTTGCAACAGATGCCGGTCCACCAGCGGCTGCAACGCTGCAAAGGCGTCCAGCAGGTCGATACCCGGTTCCGGCGCGCGTACCAGCAGCGGCAGGTTGCCGCGCGCGGCGTCCAGGGGTTCGATCGCAAAGCTCAGCAGTTCACTCATGACGGTCACCTCAAGCCAGGGCCGCGTTGGCGGCGAAATCGGGATGTGCGCCATTGCGGCGCCTGACTAGATGAACGAGCGGGCCTGCGGGAAATTCACCAAGGCCGCACACCAAGGTAAAGCCAACGCGCGCCGGTTCGTCTGAACGATGTGCACCCTTTTATCGCCCAGGAACCGTACATGACTCGCCAGCTCCTGCTCCTCGCCCTGCTCGCCACGGCCCCCGCCGCCTGGTCGGCAGAGCAATGCGCCGTGGAAATCAACGGCACCGACCAGATGACCTTCGACACGGCCACCATCACCGTGCCCAAGGCCTGCACCTCGTTCACCGTCACCCTCACCCACCCCGGCGACATGCCGAAGAACGTGATGGGCCACAACTGGGTACTGAGCACCCAGGCCGACATGCAGGGCGTGCTGGACGACGGCCAGAAGGCCGGCGAGGCGCAGGACTATGTGAAACCCGGCGACACCCGGGTCATCGCCCACACCCGTTTGATCGGCGGCGGCGAAAAAGACAGCGTCAGCCTCGATACCCGGTCGCTGAAGGCCGGTACCGATTACAGCTTCTACTGCTCGTTCCCGTTCCACAGCACCTTGATGAAGGGCAGCCTGACCCTCGGCAGCTGACCCCGCCCCCACTCCACCAGCGAGATCACCCTTCATGAAAACCTCCTCCCCCGGGGCCATCCGCGAATTGCTGGGCCTGCTCAAACCCTACCGCCCGGCGGTGATCGTCTCGGTTGTGCTGGGCATGGTCGGTGGCCTGGCCGTCACCGCCCTGCTAGCCACCGTCAACCAGGGCCTGCATGCGGCCGGCGGCATGAGCCAGGGCGTGATCCTGGCGTTTGCCGGCCTGTGCGTACTCGCGCTGGTCAGCAGCGTGGCCGCTGACAGCGGCACCAACTATGTCGGCCAGAAAGTCATCGCCAGGCTGCGCAAAGACCTGGGGGCCAAAGTGCTGTCGGCGCCCATCGAGCAGATCGAGCGCTACCGCACGCACCGTCTGATCCCGGTGCTGACCCGTGACGTCGACACCATCAGCGACTTCGCCTTCGCCTTCGCCCCGCTGGCCATCTCGCTCACCACCGT
>Ga0302347_1001996_pt1 | contig 22203 bp, 17 predicted proteins | sample PhyWR1_FD_202178 | JGI IMG/M metagenome (GOLD analysis project Ga0302347, IMG submission 202178) | Leaf surface microbial communities from wheat plants in UC Gill Tract Community Farm, Albany, California, United States - DLSL W.R1 (v2)... | ecosystem: Host-associated > Plants > Phyllosphere >...
GCGGGAGACCGAGCTGGCCTATGTGGTGCAGTCGGGCAGCTTCAAGGACCTGTCGGTGAAGTGGCGCAACTCCACCATGCGCCGGGACTTCAGCACCAATGCGTTCGATGAGAACCGCCTGATTGTGAGCTACCCGCTGAATCTGCTTTGAAGCTGATGGCCTTTGGCGGGCTTGCCCGCGAAAGGCCAATCGCCCAATAAATAACCAATGGATATAACCAAATCAATAAACCGTCTTTGACGGAATATAAAGTAATCGCTTGAATAGGCCCCTGATCCCCGCCCCAGAGCCGTGACATGGACCTCCGCCAGCTGCGCTACTTCATCGCCCTCACCGACTACCGCAGTTTCGTCCGTGCCGCCGAGGCCATGGGCATCACCCAACCGGCCTTCAGCCGCGCCATCCAGAACCTTGAACACAGCTTCGGCTGCCCGCTGGTCGACCGCGCCAGCAAAGCCCTGCCGCCCACGCCCGAAGGCCTGGTGGTACTGCAGCATGCCCGTCGCCTGGTACAAGGCGCGGCGCAACTGAGCAACGACGTGCTGCAAATGACCAAGCTCGATGCCGGCGAACTGCACTTCGGCAGCGGCCCGGCGCTGGCCGTGCGCCTGGTGCCCGAGGCTTTGCGCCACTTCATCGAGCGCCACCCGGGCATCCGCACCGCGCTGCTGGTGGACAATGCCGAACGCCTTGGCCAGGCCCTGCGCCGTGAACAGATCGAGTTTTTCGTCGACGATATCCGCCTCTTCGAAGCCGACCCCAACTTCCACACCGAGCCGCTGTCACCCCGCCCGGGCCTGTTCTTCTGCCGCCCGGGGCACCCGTTGCTGAGCAAGGACAGCCTGTCGACCAACGACCTTTTTCGCTACCCGCTGGCCAGCGCCCTGCTCGCCCCGGGGGTTCGCAAGCGCCTGGCCAACCTGAGCGGGCGCAGCGACTTCGCCCCGCACTTGCAGACCGAACACCTGGCCATCCTGCGCAGTGTGGTGCAAGCCAGCGACGCCATTGGCACGGCCAGCGAGGAAGCGGTCGCCGAAGACCTCGCCAGCGGTAAGCTGGTGCGCCTGCACTGGCGCAACCTGCCACCGGCGCTGGAGGTGCTGAGCGTGCGCTGTGGGGTGGTCAGCCGCAGCGGCTACCGGCTGTCGCCGGCGGCACGGGCAATGATCGAGACCCTGGTGGGGCTGGATGCGCCAATGCAGGCTGCCGCCATTCGCTGAGCTGATGATGGTGGTGGCTGCGGGCTATCCTGATCACTATCAGGCAACGCAAAGCCGAAGCGGGAGGCACAGCAATGAAAACCCTCGTCGACCACCTGAGCCAATACGCCAGTTACCACCGCGACCCACGCAACATCGCCACCCATTTCATCGGCATCCCGATGATCGTGCTGGCGGTCACCATCCTGCTATCGCGCCCAGGCTGGGCGGTTGGCGGCATGTGGCTATCCCCTGCGTTGCTGGCAGCTGCAGCGTCGGTGTGGTTCTACCTGCGCCTGGACCTGCGTTTCGGCTTGGTGATGGGCTTGTTGCTGGGCTTGTGCCTGTGGCTCGGCCAGGTGCTGGCCGTGCAGGCGACGGCGCTGTGGCTAAGCGCCGGGGTGGGGGCGTTCGTGGTGGGCTGGATCATCCAGTTCGTCGGCCATTACTACGAAGGCCGCAAACCGGCCTTTGTCGACGATGTCAGCGGCTTGATCATCGGGCCGCTGTTCGTGGTCGCCGAAGCGGCGTTCATGCTGGGCTTGTGCCCGACCCTGAAACAGGCCGTGGAAAGCAGCGCAGGGCCGGTGGGCGTGCGCTCTCTGTAAATGCATACGCGGTCACTGTGGGAACAACTGTCTTGCGCAAAATTTAAAAAGCGTGCGTGATCCCTGTGGGAGCGGGTTCATCGAGGCGTCGAACCGCCGCGAAGAGGCCGGACCTGCGGGCCACTATCCTTGGGCATTCACCGTTGTCGCCTCCACCGCATTCGCGGGTGAACCCGCTCCCACACCGATCAGCTACGTGACTCTACGCCCAGCTCATCCCATACCGACTCGGCCATGTGGAAGGTGGCATTGGCCGCCGGAATGCCGCAGTAGATCGCGCTCTGCATCAGCACTTCCTTGATCTCGTCGCGGGTGACGCCGTTGTTGGCCGCCGCGCGCAGGTGCAGCTTCAGCTCATCGTTGCGGTTCATGCCGATCAGCATGGCGATGGTGATCAGGCTGCGGGTATGCCGTGGCAGGCCCGGGCGGGTCCAGATATCACCCCAGGCGTGGCGGGTGATCATTTCCTGGAACTCGCCGTTGAAGTCGTTGAGCTTTTCCAGGCTGCGGTCGACGTGGGCATCGCCCAGCACCGCACGGCGCACTTGCATGCCCGCTTCGTAACGTTGTTTCTCGTCCATGGCGGTGCCCTCAGTGAGCCAGCAGGAAGTCAAGGACGCGGCGGCTGAACGCCTCGCCGATCTCGACGTTGGACAAGTGCGCTGCCGGGAAGTCGACATACTCCGCACCGTTGATACCGGCCTGCATGAAGCGGCCATGCTCGGGGGTGGTAACCACGTCTTCGGTGCCGGCAACGATCAGCGCCGGCACCTGGATGCGGCCCAGTTGCTCGCGGTAATCGGCATCGCGCACTGCCGCGCAGTTGCCGGCGTAGCCTTGCGGGCTGGTTTGCGCCAGCATCTGGCAGATGCGCTGGGCCTGCTCGGGCTGGGCCTGGGCAAAGCCCGGGGTGAACCAGCGGGCGATCGAGGCATCGCGCAGCTCGACCATGGCCTGCTGGCCGCCCTTGAGCACGGTGTCGATACGGGTATTCCACACCTCGTCATTGCCGATTTTGGCGGCGGTGTTGCACAGGGTCAGGCTGTGCAGGCGCTCGCCAGCATTGATCCCCAGCCACTGGCCGATCAGGCCGCCCATCGACAGGCCGACAAAGTGCGCCTTGGCGATGTCCAGGCCATCGAGCAAGGCCAGCACGTCGCGGCCCAGCTGTTCGATGCTGTAGGCCCCTTCTGTGACCAGCGAGGCGCCATGACCACGGGTGTCGTAGCGCAGCACCCGGAAGTGCTGGCTCCACAGCGGAATTTGGGTGTCCCACATACCCAGGTCAGTGCCGAGCGAGTTGGACAGGACCAGCACCGGGGCGTTCTCCGGGCCATCAATCTGGTAGTTCAAAACGCCATCGGCCAGTTGCAAGTGCGCCACAGCGGTCTCCTTCAGGCAATAAAACGTTGATGTTCGGATACGGCGCGCGCCACCCAGACGCGGGCCTGGCCCAGGTAATGGGCGGGGTCGAGCAAGCGATCGAGTTCTTCAGCGGACAGCTCGGCACTGACCTGCGGCTCGTCACCCAGTACGGCACGCAGGTGGCGCTGCTCGGCGACCGCGCGCTGGCAGCACTGCTCCAGCAGGTGATGGGCGCGGTCGCGGCCCAGGCGCTGGGCGAGGACAATGCTTACCGCTTCAGCCAGTACCAGGCCCTGTGTCAGGTCGAGATTACGGCGCATGCGCGCGGCATCCACTTCCATGCCCTCGGCAATCAACTGGGCCTGGCGCAGGGCACCAGACACCAGGCAACAGATCTCCGGCAGGGTTTCCCATTCGGCATGCCACAGGCCAAGGCTGCGCTCGTGCTCCTGAGGCATGGCGCTGAACAGCGTCGAGACCAGGCCGGGTACGCGGGTGGCGGCACCGATCAACACCGCGGCACCGACCGGGTTGCGCTTGTGCGGCATGGTCGAGGAGCCGCCCTTGCCCGGCGCGGAAGGCTCGAACATCTCCCCCGCTTCGGTTTGCATCAGCAGGCTGACATCGCGGCCGAACTTGCCCAGGCTGCCGGCCACCAGGCCAAGCACCGAGGCAAACTCCACCAGGCGGTCGCGCTGGGTGTGCCAGGGCTGCTCGGGCAAGCTGAGCTTGAGCTGCTCGGCCAGCGCCTCGGCCACCGGCATCGCCTTGCTGCCCAACGCCGCCAGGCTGCCCGAGGCACCGCCAAACTGCAGCACCAGCAGGCGCGGGCGCAGCTCCTGCAAACGCTGGCGGTGGCGGGTCACGGCGCCCAGCACACCGGCCAGTTTCATCCCCAGGGTCACCGGGGTGGCGTGTTGCAGCCAGGTGCGCCCTACCATCGGCGTATCGGCATGCTTCAGGGCCTGTTGCGACAAGGTCTCGGCCAGTCTGCCAAGGTCGCTTTCGATCAGCTCCAGGGCATCGCGCAACTGCAGGACCAGGCCGGTGTCCATCGCGTCCTGGCTGGTGGCCCCCAGGTGCACATAGCGCTCGGCCTCGGGTACACCGCTGGCGATCACCTTGCCCAATGCTTTCACCAGCGGGATCGCCGAATTGCCCGCAGTGGCAATGGCATTGGCCAGCGCGCCAACGTCATAACGCTCGGCGTGGCACGCCGCTTCGATGGCCGCCACCGCGCTGTGCGGGACCAGCCCGGCAGCGGCTTCGGCTCGGGCCAGCGCCGCTTCGAAATCGAGCATGCCCTGCAGGCGGCCGCGGTCGGAAAACACCTCGCGCATGGCAGGCGCCGTGAAGTAGGCGTCGAACAGTTGGTTGCTCATGCAACTTCCTTAATCATCATGGTGCAGGTACGCCGCCTGCTTGGGCAGGCGCAGGCTGAACAGGAACGCGATCGCCATCATCGCCGTCACGTACCAGTAGAAGGTGTTTTCCATACCCAGGGTCTTCAGGCCCAGGGCCACGTATTCGGCTGAACCGCCAAATATCGCGTTGGCAACCGCGTAAGCCAGGCCGACGCCCAGCGCACGCACCTGCGGCGGGAACATCTCGGCCTTCACCAGGCCGCTGATCGAGGTGTAGAAACTGACGATACACAACGCCAGGGTGACCAGCACGAAGGCCATGAACGGGCTGCTTACAGTCTTCAGCGCCATCAGCAACGGCACCGTGAACAGCGTACCCAGCGCACCGAACAGCAGCATCGAGTTACGTCGGCCGATACGGTCGGAGAGCATACCGAAGAACGGCTGCATGACCATGTACAGGAACAACGCACCGGTCATCACGAAACTGGCGCTCTTCGCCGACATGCCCGCGGTATTCACCAGGTACTTCTGCATGTAGGTGGTGAAGGTGTAGAAGATCAGCGAGCCGCCGGCGGTATAGCCCAGCACGGTGATGAAGGCTGCCGTGTGGTGACGGAACAGGCCCTTGATAGACCCTGCGTCCTTGTCCTGGCGGGTTTCGGCGCTGCTGGTCTCGTGCAGCGAGCGGCGCAGCATCAGTGAGATCAGCGCGGCGATGGCACCGACCACGAACGGAATACGCCAGCCCCAGGCGCGCAGTTCGTCTTCGGTCAGCAGCTGTTGCAGGATCACCACCACCAGCACCGCCAGCAACTGGCCGCCGATCAGGGTGACGTACTGGAAAGAGGCAAAGAAGCCACGTTGCCCGCGCAGGGCGACCTCGCTCATGTAGGTGGCCGTGGTGCCGTACTCACCGCCCACCGACAGGCCCTGGATCAGGCGGGCCAGCAACAGCAGCGCCGGGGCCCAGGCACCGATGCTGGCATAGGTGGGCAGGCAGGCGATCATCAGCGAGCCGAAGCACATCATCAGCACCGAGATCATCAGGGAATTCTTGCGACCATGGCGGTCAGCCAGGCGACCGAAGATCCAGCCACCGATGGGGCGCATCAGGAAGCCGGCCGCAAACACACCTGCCGTGTTCAACAGCTGCACGGTGGGGTCGTCGGAGGGGAAGAACGCCGGGGCGAAGTAGATCGCGCAGAAGGCATAGACGTAGAAGTCGAACCATTCCACCAGGTTGCCTGAAGAGGCACCGACGATAGCGAAGATGCGCTTGCTGCGTTCTTCGCCGGTGTAATAGGTTGAGGTCATGACGGTTTTACTCCAGGAGGGTTCCAGATAAGTCTAGACATACCTGGTAACACACTCGTTCCGCTATCGGGCTGGCAATTGGCCTTGAGTCGAATGTACCGGCCCCTTCGCGGGTAAACCCGCCGCCACAGGTCAACATTGTGCAGTGGGCAACGCTTTTCCTGTGGGAGCGGGTTTACCCGCGAAGAGGCCGGTACAGTTCAAACCCGTTCGATGGCCAGCGCCAAACCTTGGCCGACGCCCACACACATGGTCGCCAGGCCCTTGCGCCCACCGCTCTTTTCCAGCTGGTGAAGCGCCGTCAGTACCAGGCGCGCACCGCTCATGCCCAGCGGGTGGCCCAGGGCGATGGCGCCGCCGTTGGGGTTCACCTGCGGCGCATCGTCGGCCACACCCAGCTCACGCAGCACCGCCAGGCCTTGGCTGGCGAAGGCTTCGTTGAGCTCGATCACATCGAAATCACTCACTGCCACGCCCAGGCGCTCGGTCAGCTTGCGTACCGCCGGCACGGGGCCGATGCCCATCACCCGCGGTGCGACACCGCCACTGGCCATGCCCAGCACTCGGGCACGTGGGGTCAGGCCATGTTTCTTCACCGCGTCGGCCGAAGCCAGGATCATTGCCGCCGCACCGTCGTTCACGCCCGAGGCGTTGCCGGCGGTGACGGTCTTGTCCGGGCCGTTGACCGGCTTGAGCCTGGTCAGGGCCTCAAGCGTGGTTTCGGGACGCAGGTGCTCGTCGCGCTCGACGATGGTTTCGCCCTTCTTGTGCACGATCCGCACTGGGACGATTTCTTCGGCAAAGAAGCCAGCGGCCTGGGCGGCGGCGGCCTTCTGCTGGCTGCGCAGGGCGAAAGCGTCCTGGTCAGCACGCGAAACCTGGTAATCATCGGCCACGTTGTCGGCGGTTTCCGGCATGGAGTCCACACCGTACTGGCTTTTCATCAGCGGGTTGATGAAGCGCCAGCCGATGGTGGTGTCTTCGAGTTTCATGTTGCGCGAGTAGCCGCTTTCGGCCTTGCCCATGACGAACGGAGCCCGCGACATCGATTCGACGCCGCCGGCAATCACCAGCTCCATTTCGCCGCTGGCGATGGCACGGAAGGCAGTGCCGATGGCATCCATGCCCGACGCGCACAGGCGGTTCAGGGTAACGCCCGGGATGCTCTCTGGCAGGCCGGCCAGCAGCAGCGCCATGCGTGCCACGTTGCGGTTGTCTTCACCGGCCTGGTTGGCGCAGCCGAAGAACACTTCGTCAACCTGGTCCCACTGTACGCCAGGGTTGCGCTCGATCAGCGCCTTCAGCGGCACCGCCGCCAGGTCGTCGGCGCGCACACCGGCCAAGGCGCCACCGAAGCGGCCGATGGGGGTACGGATGGCATCACAGATGAATACATCGTGCATCAGGCTTCTCCTGCCAGTCGGCCGTGGGCCGCGGCGGTATGGGTTAGGGGGTGTCTGCAGAGTGTCGGCCAAGCCGGGCATTTGCGGACATCTGGAGGCTCCTGGTCAGGGTGCTTCGATGCGCTCAGATTAAGGAGGGTGGCGGGTAGCTTACAATCCGATAATCGACTATTTGGGCGGTTATCGAACCATTTGTTGTCCTGCTATTCATTTCCATTTGCAGCTGCTGCGCAACCCATCGCGACGCAAGGCCGCTCCGACAGGGGCCGGAGCGGCTTCAAGGCTTCAGGTTGCGTCAGCGTGGCTCACCAGCCCCTTCACGATCACACCTACCGCAGCAAGCCCGGCGGGTACCAGCAGCGCCGTCAGCACCTGTTCGAAATTCCAGCCCAAGCCCAACAGCGTCGCGCCACTCCAGGCCCCGAGAATTGCACCAAAGCGGCCGATGCCGAGCATCCACGATACACCCGTGGCACGGCCCTGGGTCGGGTAGAAGCGTGCCGCCAGCGAAGGCATCGCCGACTGCGCACCGTTCACGCACATCCCGGCAATCAGCACCAAGGTCGCCAATAGCGTGATGTTGCCCAGGCTTTGCCCCACGGCGTAGGCAAATACACCCGCAAGCAGGTAGAAAATGCCGATCACTTTGTGCGGATTGAAGCGGTCCATGGCCCAGCCCACGCCGACGGCACTGAGGACGCCACCAAACTGGAACAACGCACCGATGAACGCGGCCTGCTCCATGCTTGCGCCGCTGTCGCGCATCAAGGTTGGTAGCCAGCTGGTCAGCAGGTAGACGATCACCAGGCCCATGAAATAGGTCAGCCACAGCAATACGGTCCCCAGGCCGTAGGTACCGGAGAAGATCACCGCAAACACGTTGCGCGCGGCCACGGCCTTCTGTTCCGGCACGCTGAAGCTGCCGGCCTCGGCCACCACCTGCGGTGCGATTGGCGCCAGCGTCTTGCGTATCTTGTCTGTGCCTCGGTTGCGTACCACCAGAAAGCGCGCCGACTCTGGCAGCCAGACCATCAGCACCAGCGCCAGCAGCAACGGCAGTACCCCGCCGATGACCAGCAGGCTGTGCCAGCCGTAGGCGGGGATCATCTTGGCCGATATGAAGCCACCACCGGCCATGCCCAGGTTGAAGCCGCAGAACATGCTGGTCACCAGCAGCGACTTGAGGCGTTCAGGGGTGTATTCAGACAGCAGCGTGGTGGCATTGGGCATGCCGGCGCCAAGGCCCAGGCCAGTCAGAAAACGCAGCACCAGCAGTTGATCGACGTTGCTGGCATAGGCCGAGGCCAGGCTGAAACCGCCGAACACCAGTACCGCGCCCACCAGCACGCCCTTGCGGCCAAAACGGTCGGCCAGCGGCCCGGAACCCAAGGCACCGAACACCATGCCGATCAATGCGGCGCTCATGACCGGGCCGAGGCTGGCCCGGTCGATCCCCCACTCCTGCGACAGGGCCGGGGCGATGAAGCCCATGGCGGCGGTGTCCAGGCCATCGAGAAAGACGATCAGGAAGCACAGCAGCACGACCCGCCACTGGTAGCGGGACAAAGGCTGCTGATTGATAAACGACTGGACGTCGAGGCTTTTGCCGACGTTGCTTTGCGCGTGGTTCATTGTTGTTATCCAGAATGAAGGGCACAGCCAGGCCACTGCACGCGGGTAGCCGGCACAGAAAGCGATGAATAGGTAATGTGGCCTGCGTCAGCCTGGATACAACGGTACTGCGTGCGGGTGCGGCCGCAGCAGCGAGGGGACAGTATTCATGGTATGTGCCTCTATGTTTTTCTTGTTCGGTCGGCACAGCCGACCGTTGCGAGAGACATTAATCAGCGGGCGCGCTGGACGCAATTCACCCGGAACGACACTGTGCGTTTATCGCACAGGAAAGGGTTTTACCTGTTCGGACCCAGGGCCGCTTTGCAGCGCGTCGGCCTCAGCCGAACAACTGATGGCAAAGGTCCCGGCTGGCCGCCAGCAGAATTGGCAAGAAGCGCTGCTCCAGCTCACTGCGCGTCACCCGTCCCACATGGGTACTTACATTCAGGGCCGCCAACACCTGCCCGGAAGCGTCATAGATCGGCACCGCAATCGAGCGCAGGCCCTGCTCCAGTTCCTGGTCCACCACGCACCAGCCCTGTGCACGCACCTGCTGAACGCAGGCGAACAGCGACTCCGGGTCATGCAGGGTACGGCTGGTGCGCGCCTTCAGGTCGGCACGCTCCAGGTACTCACGCAGGCTGGTGTCGTCCATGGCCGCCAACAGGATGCGCCCCATCGACGTGCAATAAGCCGGCAAGCGCCCGCCCACCGACAGGTCGACCGAAATCAGCCGCTCCACCGTGGCCGAACGGGCTATATAAAGAATGTCGTCGCCTTCCAGCGTGGCCATGTTGGCCGCTTCATGCAGCTGGTCGCTGATGCGGTCCAGATAAGGCTGGGCAGAGATGGCCAGTGGTGTGGACGAAAGGTAGGCATGCCCAAGGGTCAGCACTTTGGGCAGTAGCGAATACGTGCGCCCGTCGGAGGTGGCGTAACCCAACTTGATCAACGTGTGCAGGCACCGACGCACTGCCGCGCGAGGGATCTCGGTACGGTGGCTGATCTGGGCGATGGTCAGGTGGCGCTTGCGCTCCTGGAAAGCCTGGATCACCGCGAGGCCACGTGCCAGCGAGGTCATGAAATCCGGGTCGCCGGTAAAGGCCTGGATACGCTTGGCCGGGGACGCCACGATTGGCGGCGCCATGGCAGCCGAAGCAGGCCGTTCCGCCTCCGGGTTGCCCGAATCGCTGCCCAAGGTTTCGTCACTCATCGCACACCTCAAAAAAAACGCCGGTTCGTGCGATTATCGAACAAACGGCCGATAATCGCAATTGACCGCTGACACTTTTGCTTATACCTTTCTCGTGCCACTTGTGGCTTCTTTGGAGAGACTGGTCAGGTACCCACCGTAGAAGTCCCCAGGCAACGGCCTCGCCTTTCGGCGAGGCCGTTTTTCGTTAAGGCCGCACCCGCCCATAGCGACGAACTTTTGCCGCTCTTGCGTTTCAACATCTACGCAAGCTTCCTGGTTAACGGACACTGTTGATTAATTGCGTCTGATGATGTCAGGGCGGAGTAAATAACCATGTTCGCCGAATTATCGGTTGCTATAATCGAATGTGCCGGCCACAACGCTGGCGTTGCCTATGCACGTTGCACGATGCATAACTACAGTGATCCACACTTCATTCAGGTACTACATGTGACGAAAGATGAACTGCGCGCGGAACTCGAGCGCCAGGCTGAACGTTACAAGGATGTTTACGGTGGTGAAGTCACCACTTACGCCGCACAACCGGAACCGGAACGCAAACCCTGGCGCAAGCGTGCCAGCGTGCGCGACCAGGCGTTCAGCCAGGAACTGGAACGTATGGAAAAGGAACAGCGCAGCGACGCTCCCTGACCCCGGGGCCACGCCAGCGCGTCGTCGCCCGGCCAGCCCGGGCGCGGTCGATTTTTACTGCCAGGCCTCACATGAAATGGAATTTCACAAATTTCATACAACTGTTTGAATAATGGCCAGTCGGATTTTTCCTTGCTTTAACACCTTTTTTCGCTATTTTTCGCGTTTTTTAGCAGACATTACCCTACCCTTCTGCACCGCATTGCAAATTACATTCCGCCCACGAAGATTGATATCGGTCTGCACCGGGTGCATCGATTGCCAACATTTTCTGGCATAATCCCGCCCCCCTAAGACCGCCAGACAACCTTCATGATCGATTTATTCAGCGGACTGGATGCCTGGGTGTTGGTGAGCCTCCTGCTCGCCTTGACCTTCGTACTCGCCTTCGAGTTCATCAATGGCTTTCATGACACCGCCAACGCGGTAGCTACCGTCATCTATACCAAAGCCATGCCACCGCACCTCGCCGTGTTCTTCTCCGGCGTGTTCAACTTCCTTGGCGTGCTGCTTGGCGGTGTGGGGGTGGCCTACGCCATCGTGCACCTGCTGCCGGTCGAACTGCTGATCAATGTGAACACCGGACACGGCCTGGCCATGGTCTTCTCGTTGCTGGCTGCGGCCATCACCTGGAACCTGGGCACCTGGTACTTTGGTATCCCCGCCTCCAGCTCGCACACGCTGATCGGCTCCATCCTCGGCGTCGGCCTGGCCAACGCCCTGATCAACGACATCCCACTGGGCGACGGCGTCAACTGGCAGAAGGCGATCGATATCGCCATGTCACTGGTGGTCTCGCCAATGGCCGGCTTTGCCGTTGCCGCCCTGGTGTTGCTCGGCCTGAAGTGGTGGCGCCCGCTGTCGAAGATGCACAAAACCCCCGAGCAGCGCCGCAAGCTCGATGACAAGAAGCACCCGCCGTTCTGGAACCGCATGGTGCTGGTGGTTTCGGCCATGGGCGTGAGCTTCGTGCACGGCTCCAACGATGGCCAGAAAGGCATTGGCCTGATCATGCTGGTGCTGATCGGTATCGTGCCGGCCAAGTTCGTGCTCGACCTGAACAGCACGACCTACCAGATCGAGCGTACCCGCGACGCCACGCTGCACATGAGCCAGTTCTACCAGCGCAACGCCAGCACGCTGGGCGAGTTCCTGGCACTGGGCAAGGCCAAGTCCAGCGACCTGCCAGAGCAGTTCAGCTGCAACCCGCAGCAGACCGAGCCGACCATCGCCGCGCTGCAGTCCTCGCTGCAGGGCGTGACCGACTACCACAGCCTGGATGCCGACAAGCGCGTCGAAGTACGCCGCTACCTGTTGTGCCTGGATGACACGGCGAAGAAGGTTGGCAAACTGCCTGGCCTGGACGCCCGTGAAAAGGCCGACCTGGAAAAACTGCGCAAAGACCTGACCGCTACCACCGAATACGCCCCGTTCTGGGTGATCGTGGCCGTTGCCCTGGCCCTGGGCCTGGGCACAATGGTCGGCTGGAAGCGCGTCGTGCTGACCGTTGGCGAGAAAATCGGCAAGCAGGGCATGACCTACGCCCAGGGCATGTCGGCACAGATCACTGCCGCCTGCGCCATCGGCATGGCCAACGTGTTCGCGCTGCCGGTATCGACCACCCACGTGCTGTCGTCCGGCGTTGCCGGCACCATGGTTGCCAACAAGAGCGGTCTGCAAGGCGGCACCGTGAAGACCATCCTGCTGGCCTGGATCCTGACGCTGCCCGCATCGATGGGCCTGGCGGCCGGCCTGTTCTGGCTGGCGTCCAAAGCCATTGGCTGAGTGATGCAGCAATAGATCAAGGCGCCTTCGGGCGCCTTTTTCATGCTAGCTGGTCCTGTGAAGAGGCATAGGCAAACTAGCGCTTCTTGCCCCCCAACAATGACCCCATCAAACCGCGCACCAACTGCCGGCCCAACTGGTTGGCCGCCTGGCGCACTGCCGACTTGATCGCCTGCCCCGCCGCCCCCTGCAGAAACTCGCCGGCCTTGTCGGCAAAGCTCTCTTCATCAGCCTTGGGCTGCGGCGCCGGCTCCACTGCCTCGCCCTTGCGCTGGGTCAGCATTTCATAGGCCGATTCACGGTCCACTGGTTTGTCATAACGCCCCGCCAGCGGCGAAGCGGCAATCAGCGCACTGCGCTCGGTTGCACTCAACGGCCCGATCCGCGACTGCGGCGGTGCTATCAGCACACGCTGCACCATGGCCGGCGTGCCCTTCTCTTCCAGCGTACCTACCAGCGCCTCACCGATCCCCAGCTCGGTCAGCACCGCCAGGGTGTCGAGCGCCGGGTTGGGGCGGAAGCCATCGGCCACCGCCCGCAGGGATTTCTGTTCCTTGGCAGTAAACGCCCGCAAGCCGTGCTGGATACGTAACCCCAACTGGGCCAGCACCGCATCCGGCAAGTCCCCCGGCGACTGGGTGACGAAGTACACCCCCACCCCCTTGGAACGGATCAGCCGTACCACCTGCTCCAGACGCTCCTGCAACGCCTTGGGCGTACCGTTGAACAGCAAGTGCGCTTCATCGAAGAACAACGCCAGCACCGGTTTGTCGGCGTCGCCGCGCTCGGGCAACTGCTCGAACAACTCGGCCAGCAGCCACAACAGGAAGGTCGCATAGACCTTGGGCGCCTCATGCACCAGCCGGCTGGCATCCAGCAAGTGGATGCGACCACGGCCGTCCGCGTCCGGTCGCAGCAGGTCCTCCAGTTGCAACGCCGGTTCGCCGAACAAAGCCTCGGCCCCTTGCTGCTCCAGAGTTGCCAGGCGGCGCAACAAGGCCTGGGTAGACCCCGAAGTCATCAGCGCGCTGTCTTCGCCAAGCATTTGCGGGTTGTCTTTCAGGTGCGCGAGCAGCGCTTTGAGGTCCTTGAGGTCAAGCAGTAGCAAGCCTTCGCGGTCGGCCACCTTGAATGCCGCATACAGCGCCGCCTGCTGGCTGTCTGTCAGCTCCAGCAAGTTGCCCAGCAACAGCGGCCCCATTTCACTGAGGGTGGTGCGCAGCGGGTGGCCGGACTGCCCGGCGATATCCCACAAGCTTACCGGGTACGCGCGGGGCGTATGCCCCAGCCAGGGCATGCCGGCAATGCGCTCGGCTACCTTGCCCTGCGGCGCACCGCTTGCCCCCAGGCCGCAAAGGTCGCCTTTGACGTCAGCGGCGAACACCGCCACCCCGGCGTCGCTGAACACTTCCGCCAGGTGCTGCAGGGTAACGGTCTTGCCAGTACCCGTCGCACCCGCTACCAGACCGTGACGATTGGCCAGCCGCATGGCTTGCCCGACGGGTTGGCCTTCCGGGCCTGCACCTACAACGATGGTCGAAGATTCCGACATCTCTTTAATCCTCTGCTCAAGCTTTGGCTTACTTCGGCCGATACCCGTGGGTGATATTCGCCTTACATAGAGAGGAACAACCGAAAAGGGACTTTTCGGCATGTTGCACGGCCTTGCCGCTCCACTCGTGCGAACGCCTGATATAAACCTTAGCGGAACCGATTACGCCATGAACAAAAGCCTTCGTTTCAGCCACAAGATTCTTTTCGCAGCATCACTGATCGTGATACTCGCCTTCAGCCTGTTCACCCTCTACAACGATTACCTCCAGCGTAATGCGATCCGCGAGGACCTGGAAAACTATCTGGCTGAAATGGGCGCCTCCACTTCGACCAACATCCGCAACCTGTTCGAAGGCCGTATCAAACTGGTGGAGAACCTGGCGCAGAACATTGCCCAGGACCCGGCCAATGCGGAAAACCTGATGGGCCAGAATGCGCTGATTTCCAGCTTCCTTACTGTATACCTGGGCAAGGTCGACGGCGGCTTCAGCGTGCGCCCGGATACGAAAATGCCCGACGGCTACGACCCACGCCCGCGCCCCTGGTACAAGGACGGCATGAACGCCGCCGGCGCAACCCTGACCGAGCCGTACATCGACATGACCACCAACAAGACGGTCATCGGCATCCTCAGCAAGGTGTCCAGCAGTGTCGGCGTGGTGGGTGGCGACCTGGCCCTGGACGGGCTGGTGCAGATCATCAACTCGCTGAACTTCGGCGGCATGGGCTACGCCTTCCTGGTCAACGACCAGGGCAAGATCCTGGTGCACCCGGACCAAGACCTGGTGATGAAATCGCTCTCCGATCTGTTCCCCCAGCACACCCCCCGATTGACCGGTGAGCTGACCGAAGTGCAGAGCGAGGGCCAGACCCGGCTGCTGACCTTCACCCCGATCACCGGGCTGCCGTCGGCCAACTGGTACATCGGCCTGTCGGTGGACAAGGACAAAGCCTTCGCGATGCTCAGCACCTTCCGCACCTCGGCAGTGATTGCCACGGTGGTGGCGGTGGTGATCATCATCGGCCTGCTTGGCCTGCTGATCCGCGTGCTGATGCAGCCGCTGCACACCATGACCCGTGCCATGGAAGACATCGCCGAAGGCGAAGGCGACCTGACCAAGCGCCTGCGCATCCATAACCACGACGAGTTCGGCATCCTGGGCAGCGCCTTCAACCGCTTTGTCGAGCGCATTCACAGCAGTATCCGTGAAGTGTCCTCGGCCACCGAGCAGGTCAACGAAGTGGCCCTGCGGGTGATGAGCGCCTCGAACTCGTCGATGACCAATTCCGATGAGCAATCCAACCGCACCAACAGCGTGGCCGCCGCGATCAACGAACTGGGCGCCGCCGCCCAGGAAATTGCCGGCAACGCCGCCCAGGCCTCGCAGCACGCAAGCTCGGCGCGGCTGCTGGCCGAAGAGGGCCAGCAGGTGGTAGAGCGCAATATTGCGGCGATGAACCGCCTGTCCGACCTGATCGTCAGCTCCAGCGCGCACATCGAGACGCTGAACAACAAGACCGTCAACATTGGCCAGATCCTCGAAGTGATCACCAGCATCTCCCAGCAGACCAACCTGCTGGCGCTGAACGCCGCCATCGAAGCGGCCCGTGCCGGTGAAGCCGGCCGTGGCTTTGCGGTGGTTGCCGATGAAGTGCGCAACCTGGCACACCGCACCCAGGAGTCGGCGCAGCAGGTGCAGACCATGATCGAAGAGCTGCAGGTTGGCGCTCGCGAGTCGGTCGATACCATGGACCAGAGCCAGCGCCACAGCCAGGACAGCGTGCAGATCGCCAACCAGGCCGGCGAACGCCTGGACAGCGTCACTGTGCGCATCGGCGAGATCGACGGCATGAACCAGTCGGTGGCCACCGCCACCGAAGAGCAGACCGCCGTGGTAGAAGCGATCAACATGGACATCAACGAAATCAACATGCTCAACCAGGAAGGCGTGGAGAACCTGCAGGCCACCCTGCGCGCGTGCACCGACCTGGAGCAGCAGGCTGGCCGGCTGAAGCAGCTGGTGGGCAGTTTCCGCATCTGACAGCGTCGCCTGCAGGGCTGGAGTTCTTGCTCCAGTCCTGCCACCCAACCCGATCGAACAAACTATCCTTCACACAGGTCAACTTTAAGGCGCGTCATCGCCGGCTCATAACCGCCGGATGACAGACCCGAAGACGATCCCGGAGGGATGCTGATCGTGCACATTGCCGACATCACCATGTTCTACGCCCCCGCCAGCGGCGGCGTACGTACCTATCTTGATGCCAAACACCGCCGCCTCGATGCCATCCACGGCGTACGCCACAGCCTGCTGATCCCCGGTGCCAGTGCCCAGCACGGCGACGGTATCTACCAGGTACCTGCCCCTCCCCTGCCATTCGGCAAAGGCTACCGCTTCCCGCTGCGACTGGCGCCGTGGTGCAACACGCTGCGCACGCTCAAACCCGACCTGATCGAAGTCGGCGACCCCTACCTGACCGCCTGGGCAGCGCTCGAAGCCCGTCGCCAGCTCGACGTACCGGTGATCGGCTTCTACCATTCCGACCTGCCGCTGCTGGTCAGCAACCGCATGGGCAACTGGTTCACCCCCAATGTCGAAGCCTATGTCAGCAAACTGTATGGCAATTTCGACCGGGTGCTGGCCCCTAGCCAGGTAATGGCCGACAAACTTCGCCGCCTGGGGGTGCGCGACGTACATGTGCAACCCTTGGGCGTAGACCTGACCACTTTCAACCCCGAGCAACGCGACCCGCGGCTGCGCGCGGAACTGGGCATTGCCGACACCAGCCGCTTGCTGATCTATGCCGGCCGCGGCTCGCGCGAAAAGAACCTGCCCGTGCTGCTCGACTGCATGCAGCAGCTGGGCCGCCCCTATCATCTGCTGCTGGTGGGTTCGAATATGCCCGCCAACGTGCCGCGCAACGTCAGCGTGATCAACCGGTTCTGCCCGGCGCCTGAAGTGGCCAGGCTGATGGCCAGCGCCGACCTGCTGGTGCACGCTGGCGACCAGGAAACCTTCGGGCTGGTGATTCTCGAAGCGATGGCTAGCGCTACACCGGTGGTGGCTGTGCGCGCCGGGGCTTTCAGTGAAATCGTCAACGAACAGTGCGGGCGCTTGTGTCGCCCCAACGATGGCCAGGCCATGGCGGCGGCCGTGCGCGAAGCGTTCGAGGCAGGCGTGCGAACCCTCGGCACCCAGGCGCGCAACCACGTGGAGCAACACTATTCCTGGGACAACGTGGTGGCCGGCCTGCTGCAGCACTACCAGGCCGTGCTTGGCCACCAGCCGCAGGTCCGCGCGCATGGCTGAGCCCATGCCGGGACCGCCCAGCCTGATGCTGGTGCTGCACGATGTCGCGCCGGAGACCTGGCCAGACTACCAACCGTTCGTCCAGGCCATCGATGCCATCGGCGGCATCCCCATGACCTGGCTGGTGGTTCCGGACTTCCACCAGCGTAATCCCTTGCAGCGCTCGCCATCCTTCTGCCACCTGCTGGAACAACGCCTGGCCCAGGGCGACGAGTTGGCCCTGCATGGCTTTTATCATGCCGACAGCGGCCCACCACCGCGCACGCCAGGCGAATACTTCATGCGCCGCATCTACACCCACGAAGGCGAGTTCTATGCCCTCGACCAGCAACAGGCCCTGCAGCGCCTGGAAGCTGGGCTGGCGCTGTTCAGCCAGCAGGGCTGGCCGGTAGCGGGCTTTGTCGCACCGGCCTGGCTGATGAGCGAAGGCACCCGCCAGGCTCTGCGCAGCCTGCCGCTGCGCTACACCAGCACGCCGCAGCACCTGTACCGGCTGCCGGATTTCACTGCCATCGAAGCCCCGGGGCTGGTCTGGAGCGCCCGCAGCGCATGGCGTCGCGGTCTCTCGCGAGTGCTCTGCGACTGGCAATGCCGACGCTGGCGCGATGCCGACACCTTGCGCCTTGGCCTGCACCCGGTAGACATGCGCCACCGCACATCCCGCGAGTACTGGCTGAACACCGTGCAAACCTTGCTGGCCCAAGGCCGTCAACCACTGACCAAGTCGGCCTGGCTGGACAGCCGGGCCAACGCATGAACCGCCTGGCCTGGCTCGGCCTGGCATTGCTTGGCGCGGTGCTGGTGCCAACCTTGCTCGGCGGCAGCGAACTGCTGCCGAGGCTGCAGCGCTTCGACCCGACACTGCTGCTGACCCTGCTGGGCATGATCCTGCTGTGCTGGGTGATCAATGCCATCCGTCTGCGCCTGCTGCTCGGCCAGCATGGCGCACGGCTGGGGCCCTTGCGCAGCCTGGGCGTGGTGATGGCCACCGAGTTCGCGATCTGCACCACGCCCGGTGGCAGCGGCGGGCCGTTGACCTTGATGGCCCTGCTATCACGCGACCGCATACGCCCGGCGCACAGCGGTGCAGTGTTCGCCATGGACCAGTTGAACGACCTGGTGTTCTTCTTCTGCGCGATGCTGGCGATTGCTGGCTACGCGCTGTTTCACAGCCTGGGGCGTAGCCAGCAGAGCATGTTGCTGGGCAGTGCATTAATGTTGTGCACGGCGCTGGCCGGGTTGATCGGGCTATTGCGCTACCGGCGCACGGTGATGCGCGTCAACGGCAGGCTGCTGCAGCGCCTGGGCGTAAGCCGACAGCGCCAACGCCGCTGGGCGCGCAAAGTACTGCACTTCATTGATGCGCTGGCGCAGACCTGGCGCCTGCCCAAGCGCACGCTGACCTTGGTGTTCACCCTGACCTGCGCACACTGGAGCCTGCGCTACAGCGTGTTGTACCTGGTGTTGCGGGGGCTGGGCGTGGACCTGGCGTGGATCCCCAGCTTCCTGGTGCAGATGCTCTCGCTCAGTGCAGGGCAGTTCAGCCTGCTACCGGGAGGGGCCGGTGCCGCCGAGCTGACTTCGGCCAGCCTGCTGACGCCACTGGTGGGCAGTTCGACCGCGGCTGCGGCGATCCTGATATGGCGGGCGGTTACCTACTACTTCTACCTGCTGGCGGGTGGGCCGGTGTTTGTGTGCCTGCTGGCGCGTCCGTTGCTGGAGCGCTGGCGGCGCCAGGCGGGTTGAGCTGCTGCCAGAGTTCGACAGCGCCCGGGAAATCGGTACCGTCGGTGTCGGCCAGGGCTTCAGGGTCGAAACGGGCCAGGCAGCCTTCGCCGAGCGTAGGTGGGGGTGAAGCGGTGGGTTGGTTGCGCTGTCCGGGCATTGGTGTCTCCCTCAGATGTGCTGGGGGGCGCTTTGCGCCCCCTGCGCAATCAGTCAAACACTACCGTCTTGTTGCCATGTACCAGCACGCGGTCTTCCAGGTGATAACGCAAGCCACGGGCCAACACCATCTTCTCGACATCGCGGCCAAAGCGGACCATGTCCTCGATGCTGTCGGCATGGCTGACACGCACCACGTCCTGCTCGATGATCGGGCCGGCGTCCAGTTCTTCGGTCACGTAATGGCAGGTTGCGCCGATCAGCTTCACGCCACGCAAGGCAGCCTGGTGGTACGGCTTGGCACCGACAAACGAGGGCAAGAAGCTGTGGTGGATGTTGATGACCTTCTCGGCGTAGTCCTGGCACAGCTGCGGCGGCAGGATCTGCATGTAGCGGGCCAGCACCACCACGTCGGCAGTGTGCTCCTGAACCAGGCGCGATACTTCGGCAAAGGCCGGGGCCTTGTCCTTGGGGTCGACGGGTACATGGAAGAACGGAATACCGTGCCACTCGACCATGCTGCGCAGGTCGTCATGGTTGGAGATCACGCACGGGATCTCGCAGTCCAGTTCATCGGTGTGCCAGCGGTGCAACAGGTCGGCCAGGCAATGCGACTCGCGGCTGGCCATCAGCACGACGCGCTTCTTTTGCGCAGAGTCGGTAACCCGCCAGGTCATGGAGAACTCTTCGGCAATCGGCGCAAACGCTTCGCGGAAGGCCTCGATACCGAACGGCAACGATTCGGCGCGGATTTCATGACGCATGAAGAACCAGCCGCTCTGCTCATCGGAGTGGTGACTGGCTTCGTTGATCCAGCCATTGTACAGGGCCAGGAAATTACTGACTTTCGCCACGATGCCAACACGGTCGGGGCAGGCGATCACCAGACGATAGGTGCGCATGAATGAGACTCCAGAACTTCGCAAAGGCGCTCATTCTAGCGGCCCGCCAGAAAAAACGCAGTATTGATCGTAGCCGCGATGGCGCGCCCAGGTCGCCAGATGCTTGAGGGCAATGTCTGACAGACATGACCACATGCACGGTATTTATGTAAATTTTTGTTCACGTAGAGAAATATTGTCACAGCTTAATTAGCAGTTAACTGGCCAATATTATGTTTACTTGCGAGTATCGGCTGTCTATTATTGCCCCACACATTTCTGAACACGCATTAAGGAACACTCCATGTCCCTGATCAACGAGTACCGCGCTACCGAAGAAGCCATCAAGGAACTTCAGGCCCGCCTGGCCAACCTGTCGCAGGATGACAAGCTGAAGAAAGAACTGGAGTTCGAAGGCAAACTGCGCACGCTGATGGGCGAGTACTCCAAGTCGCTGCGCGACGTGATTGCCCTGCTCGACCCAGAGTCGAAACTGAGCAAGGCCCCACGCGGCGCCGTCAAGACTACTGCCACCAAGCGTGCGCGCAAGGTCAAGCAATACAAGAACCCGCACAATGGTGAAGTGATCGAAACCAAAGGCGGCAACCACAAAACCCTGAAAGAGTGGAAAGCCAACTGGGGCGGCGATGTGGTTGAAAGCTGGGCGACCCTGCTGGACTGATTGTCCGCCTCCGCCTTTTGCTTCGCTCAACAAAAACGCCGGCACATTGCCGGCGTTTTTGTTCGTCTGCTCTCAGCCAATTGCAAATTGTGCCTGCAATTGCCGTGCATGCACTTGCCAGGCCTCCAGCACACCCCGGCCCGCCTCGTCGGCGCCATCCCAGGCTTGCTGGCACGCCTTTGCAAAGTCGCCCAAGGTATTCGGCGCGCCCCACTGTGGCTCGCTCAGGCGCTGCTGGCAGAAGCCAAACCAACGTTGCTGCTCTTCGCCGGTCAAGGTATCCGGAAAGTTACGCGCCCGATAGCGGAACAACAATTCCGGCAGACGCGGGTCATCGAACATCCATTGCCCGCGGCCCAACTGCGCCGGTTCCAGCGCACGAACTTGCTCGCATAAGCGCCGGTCCCGGTCACCCAGAAAACCAGCATACAACTGCTGTTCCGGGTCTTCACTCGGGGCAAAGTCTTCCGGGCCGAAGATGTGTTCCAGCTTGTCTTGCCATTGCGCCTGTTGATTAGCCAACTGTTCGCCGCGCAATTGTAACAACGTCAAGTCCAGGCCCAGGCGTTGTTGATCGGCCGGACGCAATACCGACAATGGCGCCAGTACCGGACAGCGGTTGACCTGTACCAGTTTGAGCGGCACCGGTAATTCACCCTCGGCCAGTTCTTCGTGGCGCGTATACAACCGCTGGCGCAGTACTTCAGCACTTTCCGTCAGCAGCGGCAGGGTTTCCTGATGCAGGTCGCAGACAATCAGCGCATTGCGGTTACGCGGGTGCCAGGCCAACGGCAATACCACGCCCAAGTAACTACGTGCTGCCGAAAAGCGCCCGGATATATGCACCAGTGGCTGCAACAGACGGACCTGCTCCATCACTTTGTGCTTGCTGCGCAACAGGAACAGCCAGTCATACAACTTGGGCTGTTGCTGCCGGATCAGTCGGGCCAGGGCAATGGTTGCCCGCACGTCGGAAAGCGCTTCGTGGGCATGCCCATGGTCAATGCCATTGGCCTTGCTCAGCAGCTCCAGGCGCAGGCTGGTACGCCCGTCCTGTTGCGGCCAGTGAATACCGTCCGGGCGCAGTGCATAGGCTGTACGCACGATGTCGATCAGGTCCCAGCGGCTGTTGCCGCCCTGCCATTCACGCGCGTAGGGGTCGAAAAAGTTGCGGTACAGGCTGTAGCGCGTCACTTCGTCGTCGAAGCGCAGGGTGTTGTAGCCAGCGCCACAGGTACCCGGTTGCGCCAGTTGCGCGTGTACCCGGGTCATGAACTCGGCTTCGCACAGGCCGTGTTCGGCCAGCTGCTGCGGAGTGATGCCGGTCACCAGGCAGGCGGCCGGGTGCGGCAGGATGTCGTCGGAGGGCCGGCAATAAAGACTGATCGG
>Ga0302347_1001997_pt1 | contig 22194 bp, 20 predicted proteins | sample PhyWR1_FD_202178 | JGI IMG/M metagenome (GOLD analysis project Ga0302347, IMG submission 202178) | Leaf surface microbial communities from wheat plants in UC Gill Tract Community Farm, Albany, California, United States - DLSL W.R1 (v2)... | ecosystem: Host-associated > Plants > Phyllosphere >...
GGCCGTCGCCATCCGTGAGGACATAGTCCTTGTCTTTGGGCTTGACCGCCTTGAGCTGGCGGTCAGAGAGACGAGCTGCTTGAGCGCACATGGGAGAAGCTCCATGACACCTTTTGGTATTCCCAAGATTAGCCCCAGGTAGGCTGGAATACCACGGGGAATACCGGGATGGCTGGAACTCAAAAAACCGTTGTGGCCCTCAAAAGAGCAGTAAACCCTTGATTTCACTGACTTACAGGCACAAAAAAAGACGTCCGTGGACGTCTTTGTTTGATCATTTGGTGGAGCCGGGGGAATCTGAACCCGCGTCCGCGTTTCTTTAGCTCGGCGCTCATATACAGGGCGGAATGTGAGGCGCATCCACTGGTTGGACCGACTAACCGAAATCAACCCAGACATAGCTGGTAGTAAGTCAACAGCGGTTAGAGATCACATCCACTTTCATTTCGTCGTAGGAAAATTCCTCTTTTTTGGTAGTCTTTCGTAACCAATGGAGAGGAATTTAATGCCCGTCATCATCGTTGAAAACGACACATCGCAGTGGGCAGACGAGACAGGGGCTGTCTATCACTTCCCAAAACGCTACAAAACCTGGCTCGCTCAGGGCACGGAAGTGATCTATTACAAAGGCCGCATCAAGGACAGAGCCTTTTCTCCCTCACGCCTCAGCGACGCGCCGCATTATTTCGGCAAGGCACGCATCGGCAAGGTCTATGCGGACCCTAAGAGTGATAAAGGTGATCTTTTTGCGTTCATCGAGAATTTCAGACCGTTTGAAAGCGCTGTCCCAGCGAAAGTCGGCGGAGCGTACCTGGAGACTATTCCCACTAACCGCGTTAAGAACTACTGGCGTGACGGGGTTAGACCCATCTCCCAGTCCGATTACGATGGCATTTTAAGCCATGCGAAGCTTTTGCCCTTCCAGGCCGAAGCGATCGTTTCCAATACGGACGATGATGAATTCATCTTTGAATCTTTCAGTGAAGGCAGCAGGACAAGCTACTTCGGAACTCGCTACGAGCGTCGGAAAGATCTGAGGGTGAAGGCCATCGCCTTCCACGGGCTTGACTGCAAAGCATGCGGGTTTGAATTCGAACAGGCTTACGGTGAGCACGCAAAGGGCTTCATTCACGTTCACCACGTGGTACCAATTTCAAAATTTGGTGGGGAGCAGGCTGTGAACCCTGAGACAGATCTGGTGACTCTCTGCGCCAATTGTCATGCGGTAGTGCATCGCAAGCGAGAAATGACTCTAAGCGTTGATGAGTTGAAAGGCATGCTGCGCGGACGATGGGTCAACGATCCTGTGTAGAGGTCTAAGCGAACACCGATTCGGGCCGATAGCCATGCGACGGGCTTGAACAGATCGCGCACCTTTTAGTCAGCTTACTCTAGCCTTTACGTTTAGGTTCGGCCTTGATGTCGAAAAGGAGCTGGAGCTCGGATGGGTCAAGCAAAACATATACTTGGGTCGCCTCCGAGACCAGATGTGAATTAGGTCTCGAAGCCATCCGTTGAGGAGTGGTCAGTTCAGCGCATCATGCCTAACTCGGCATCATCCATTAATGCTTTTGCCAACGCGCAGAGGTAGTGCGATGCCCAGATCAGGTGCGGCTTGTCTTCCATCAAGCCGTCCAAGGTCATATCCCGTGCATAGCCCATCAGCTCCGAGGCTTGTTCACGGGCGCTCTGGCAAGGAATGCCGGCTTCGATGCGAAAGAGGGGGTGGGTCTGGTTCTCACCTTGGAAGAAGGTGGTTTTGCCGACGGTGAATTTGGTTTCTTCTTTAGACATTGTTCAATCTCCCCGAAATCTCTAGTACCTGTGCTAACGCCATCGCCAGCAATCCCCCACAGTTGCTCACAAGCGCGTCGGCTTGTGACGAGGGTCAGTCCACTGTCGGGGCCTGGCTTGCTGGTGATGGGTTGTGCCCAGGCCAAACAACCAGTTAGACGTCAGTGCGAAGTCGCGGCTTCAGTGGGTGTCTGTAGCTGAACCAGCGCGGACTCAAGCAATGCTCGCAGCGTCTCCAGCTCGTGCATCGAGGTCATCATCAAAATTGATGCAGGCGACTTGGGCTGCAGCAGCATTGCCTGATGCACGACGGTCGCCGCGCATAGCGCGTAATCCGTTGCTTCGATCAACGTGTCTTCAAGGCAGAGGGATTTGTGGGGTGGATCTGGAACAATCTTGAGCATGGTGTAACTCCAACGTCAGGAAGTGGAGCTACCTCAACCTTGCTGTCAAACAAGAGGGTGGCAGCTGTACGCGGGTTGACAGACCGAGACGTTGGCACTCGGCGCACCAGAAGGTGCCCCACGAACAGCCGCCATGAAAGCGTGCTTATGTGGACAACGTCAGCGGTCTGTCAAAACCGGTCGCTGAATTGGCAGCGACCAGCCGAGACTAGGACCCGCGTTGACCATGCGCAATGGAAATCAGGCGTAGCGAGTATCTTTGGGAAATGCCCTACAAGGAAGTTCTTATTTCTGATTTTTCACCCGCTTTCATCGCCAGAAATCTGCAGCGTTCATTGCTCGTTCAACAATCGAAAGCTCTCAAAAAGCTAACCAGCCAGTAATTGCTGTATCCAGCTATGTCCCGATGATGTCAAACGGTCATCATGGACTTACGTCCCGCAGCCCCCGAAACTGACTGGCTCGCACCCAGACCAAGGCAGGTCATGACCAATCTCAAGCGCGCCACCTCCCTGCTGCTGTTGCTGGCTACAGCCTCACTCACCGCGTGCCTCCCTTGGAAACGCGAACGCGCCGCCTACGCGGACCTCTGCCAATCCGAATTCCAGTTCAAAGTCCCAGGCCCGCAGGGCGAAACCACTCTCTACCTGGAAACCTACCTCTACGATCACGCCGCCCTATGGGGCGAAAAGCGCTACGAGCAAGGCCTGCACGTGCAGTACCCGGGCGAGCAGTACCCGCGGCCGGAATTCTTCGTGCAGATGATCGCCTACAACAAGGACCGCCAGCGCCCGTCGACCGACTCCAAAAGGGGCCAGCCGCCGATCCCGGTGCTGTACGACAGCCGCCAGGCCTACATTACCTTCGAAGACGGCTCGCGCCTGAATGCGCGGCCCGAGGTGTACGTAGGCCTCAACGACATCTACGACTATCCCGTTGTGACTAAGCGGGCTGCCAGGCCATCGCCGTACGATATCAACAGCGATGAAGTGCACCGGATGATTCCCAAGCTCACCAACAACAAGCGCTATGGCTCGGCGTATGTGATCTTCCAGACGGACAAGCTGAACGCTGATTCCAAGTGGACCATTCACCTGGGTAGCCTGAAGGTGAAGGGGCGTGAGGTGGCGATTCCACCGCTGCGGTTGTGTTATCACCCGGTGAAGAAATGGATCGGTATCGAGCCGCTGATGCGGCCCTGATACCAAGGTTTGAAGGGGGTAAGTGCCTTTCTAGTTTTGCTGCGGAAGGCCAGCCCACCCGTCCCGCATGCCTGCAAACACGTTCAAGCTTGGGCATACCAGGCGCACCATGCGGTCTGCCTTGCGGCGGAATTTGAGGTTTTCGTCCTCTGTCCACACGTAGGCTTTGAGCCAGATCGTCACGGAACCGACCTGAAAGCGCAGGGCGCTCTCTTCATCCAGGATCTTCAGCGCTCGCTTGATCTTTTCGTCGCGCTCGAAAACGGTGGCTACCAGCCCGACGCGATAATCCAGGCCGCTATCCTGTTGCTGTTTCACCGCGCGGAAGTCGGCATCGGAGAAACGATAGTAGCCCCCTCGCTCCAGCTCCAGTTCGGTCTTGATCTCATCATCCTGATAGCTATACGGATGGCTGTGGTAATCGCCGAGGAACGTGACCTCGGGGAAGAACGTATCGATGAAGCTTTGTTTGATTTCCTGCGGGGCAGCACCGTAGGAAATCGACCCTTTGTCTCGGGTGACAGCGGTGCACGTGTCTGCCCAAACCACGCGATACAGGGTTTGTCCGCCAATGGTGGTTTGAGCGTAACCCCACAGGTGGCCGAACGTTTCCACCCGCGCTGAGAAATCACCGTTTTCGAGTTGGTGCTCGACCTTGTAGGCTTCCAGCGCCGAGGTGACGATGCTGAAGAATGCCTGTTCGGATATCGATACTACTGAGTTGACCATGGGTTGCCTGGGGTTAGTCGATCGGTTGTAGGGGCGCCGTTCGGCGTGGCTTTACGGTAGGGTTCGTCATCAACCGTGCTGTTGGCCGCGACGGTTTGAAGGTCCGGCAGATTGCGCAGGAGGATCTGGTCGATCAGGAAGCGGCGTGCTGCACGTGATTTGGCACTGACGCTGCTCGGGTGCTGTATGCGGTAGCACTGCACCGAGTCATGCAGGCGGAAGCGCCACAGTTGGTTAACCGGTATGCCGTGCATACGGTAATCACCAAGCTCGCTGCAAACACTGTGCTCACCCTTGTGCGGGAAGAACTGCTGCCTTATGCGGGCACTGCTCGCGCCGTTGGCAAACACGATGATGTCAGGGCGAAGAATGTCGATTTGCGCCTCGAGCAGGCGCTTGGATACCTGCATGAGCTGCGTGAAATGCCGCCAACGCATTGGGGAGCCTCGCTGCCATGCGAAGCTGAAGAGGTTGGCCCAGGCGATACCCAGGGTTTGATCAGCCTGGCGTATTTCGCGGAGAAAGTTGAAGAAGCTGGCTCCGCGGTCGGTTTTGTCGTGTAGATACTTTGCAAAATGGCTTTGCTGTTTTGCCATGGCGCGCTGGATGTACTCGTCCAGGTCTGCAAAGGGTTTGCCGGGGGTCAACACATCCCAACGGCGCGTTTCGCGGCCCACGACCATGATGCGGTTCGTGGCCTGCTCGAATTCCGGTGAGGTACCAGGCAGGAACAAGCCTGAAAGGTGCTTGAAATCCGCTTCTTGATCGCGGCTGCGGTCCAGCCAATGCAGCGGGAGGTCTGATAATGCTTGGCGGTACGCTTCCGTCAATTGCTGATGTTTGCTTTCCATCGCTTGCTTTCCAAGGCCGCATCAATGCGGGGATTCTGTGGTACGGAAGGTTTGCAAATTGGTGGGGTAGTGTCAATTTGATGTCACGCATCGCGCGCCCGGCAGCGCATCAGCGGTTGAGGGTAGGGCGGTTCATTGGCGGGCGCCTGAGAGGTGAGCGGCGATGAAGGGGGACTTCTGGCCTTCTCATTCGGGCGATTCACGGCATGTGATCATGCTGATCGCAAATTCGGGTAAACGCGCTTCAAGCCATGCTGGGCTCGGGCAAATCTCGTCACTTCACTGCCGCTGTGAACGTTGAAACCCGCTGACTGCGATCTGCACGGCGGCTGCCACCAGGCAAAGCAGCCCGATCTGCCAGCCGCCCTGCAGCCCAAAATAATCGCCTATCGTTCCGACCATCAGGACGGTGAAGAAGATGGTGAAAGGCAGAATCATTTTGTTTATCGGGGCTTCCAGCAGGCTGCATGGGCATAGGTAAAGCGCAGCGTACTCGGCAGAAATGAGCGCGGATCATCGCAAGCCCGGTTCCGCGTAAGGCGTCGTGTGCATGGCTTCATCACTAGTATCAAAGTGATATCACTTTGGATATAGTTGCGCCCGGCCGATGACCGGCCTTGCCAATGATGGCGCAGTGGAGCACTCCTGATGATGGTTCGGAAGTTGATTGGGGCAGCAGTAGTCGTAGCAATGCTGGGTACTCAGGGTTGCGCGAGCATCGTTGGAGAGTCGCGATACCCGGTCGCGGTATCCAGTGCGCCAATGGGGGCGTCATTTGAAATCACCGACAAGAACGGCACAGTCGTACACACGGGCAATACCCCAAGTACCGTTACCCTGAAGTCGGGCAAAGGCTATTTCTCGGGGCAGACCTATACGCTGCGGTTCAAGAAGGAAGGCTATCCGGACAAGACCGTGGAACTGGATTCGAGCCTCAGCGGTTGGTACTGGGGCAACATCCTGATCGGGGGAATCATCGGCCTGCTGATCGTCGATCCTCTCACCGGCGCCATGTACAAACTGCCGGAATTCGCCTCTGCAGATATGGGCAAGCCGTTGGCTGACATTGGCGAGCAGCCCCTGAAAGTTGGCGTAATCGACGATTTGACTGCTGCTCAGCGCGAGCGTCTTGTTCCGGTTAACTGATCAACTGCAGCTACAGCCCGTCTCCCAGCCCTCCGGGCTGCGCTGTCGCGCAGGGAACTCTGCCCGCAAGCCCGCCGCATCAGGTGTGGGAGCCTGGCTTGCCGGCGATGGGCTGCGCAGCGGCCCCAAGGTCTCAATTCAGTCACAATCCGCCAGAATGGTGTCGCCTGCATTGGGGCTGCTTCTCAGCCCATCGCCGGCAAGCCAGGCTCCCACAGTGACCGCGTCAAATCATGGAGATACGATTTGGTTCATGAGGTCGGCTTCAGCCGCGAACACCGGCGTAGCCGGTGCCATCCACCACGTGCCGGTTGCGCCAGTTCGCCCGATCCTTTCGCACAGGCGGGGTGATTACTCTGATTTCCACTGCAACCTCGCCGATCAGACGCCGCACAATGCCGCAATGCTCACCAGCGTAACGCCCACGCCCATCGCCAGCACTGCGCCCAGTCGCGGTGTCGACCTCTCTTCGCGTATATGCCGCGCAGCCCTGCGATAGCCGCCGATGATCAACAGCGAGTAGACGCTGCCTATCGCCAAGGCCATGAGCATCAGCGTGGTCATGGAACCGTAATGGGCCAGTGGATGACGAAACGCGATGCATCCCAATACCAGGCTAGACAGCACCGTGCGCTCCCAAGTAAGCGCCGTGCGCTCGGGCTGCAGGCCTTGGTCGTCATGCGGGGGCATATGAGGTGCGCTCAAGGCAGCAACAGCAAGGTGGAAACGATCAGCCCGAACAAACCCAGCAGCGGTGCCAAAATCGGGTACGGCAGCGCTTGCCGATGGCGCAGGGCGCGCTCGACATTGAGCCAGCGCAGGGTCGCATTGACGCTGACCACTAGCGCCATGCCCGTCAGGGCATAGGACAGCAGCGCTTGTGGGCGCCCGGCCAGCAGCTCCAGCGGCAGCGCATCCAGTGCGATACCACTGGCCAGAAGGGCAAGGGCCGTGCGGATCCAGGCCAGAAAGGTGCGTTCATTGGCGAGCGTGAAGCGTGGGTCGGGTTCGCACCCTTCGGCCAGTGCAAAGACCTGACGGAATCGGGATTTCAGCGATTTTTCAGCGGGTGGATGCAGCATGGCAACGAACCTTCTATTTGAACGCTGGTGGTGTGCAGTCGATCGACCGCCTGCGTTGGCATTCTGAAGGGTTCTGTTTACCTGGCTAGGGCAGTTCTTGCTTAACGCTATGCACTTCTTGGCAACCGCCGTACTAAAAAAGCACAGCGTTGATCGAATATCTGCATAGCCCGCACGCTGGGCCGTTGGCTAATGTAACCCCTGCTAAAAAATCCGACGAATCATATTCAAAAGGGGTGAACTCCATGGCTTCAGGGGAACTGCACTCGGCGCAAAACGTGCCACTGCCTTTCGGTGTTGACGACATTAAATCCATGATCGGCCGTAAAGTCTGGAACGTGCTGGGTACTTCGTATTGGCCGATTCTTGGCGGGGATGATCAGAGCAGTTTTGCCTGGTTGACCTATGACCCGCCCGGCAGCTTCATACCGCCCCATACGCACCCTATCCAGGATGAGCATGTGTTCGTGCTGGAGGGTGAGTACTCGCTGTACAAAGATGGCGAATGGATGACCGCCAAGCCGGGCGATCACGTCTGCTGGCCACGTGGTTCCAGCCATGGGTACCGCATCGATGCGGACAAACCCGCCCGCGGGCTGTTCTGGGTAAGCCCAGGTAACGACCTGTCCAGCCTGTTCGATGAGTTGCACAACCAGGCCAGCCCCGAAGAGGTGGTCAGGCTGTCCGGGCTGCGCAACATCCTGTTTGCCAAGCCCGGTACTTCGCCGAACTTCGAATAGACCAACGGCTCAGCCATCCTGCCGGGGTGGCTGATTACCCAAAGCAAAAATGAATATAAACCCAACGAGAACCGCATAGTGATAGGCCCAGTGCCTGAATTAGATTGCTGTGGCAATAACCCGCATGTTTAATCAATTAGAATAAAAAGGTAGTCAGATGAGCCAGGCAAATCATTCCGGAATGACTGTTCACACGCTCGGTACTGGTGGTGGGCCAGTTGTCTCCGCCAGCCGCGCGGGTATCTCGACAGCGGTGGTAGTTGATGGCTGTTCCTACGTGTTCGACTGTGGCATGGGCAGTATTCGTAACTACCGCTCCCATTGCACGTGGGATCAACTGCGCGCGATTTTCATTACTCATCACCATTCTGATCATATTTACGACCTGGGCTCTTATTTGCTGACCGGCTGGCAGGTGCCGGGCGAGTCCTTCAGCCAGCCGATTCACGTTTACGGCCCGGCCAAACCGCCGCGCGTACCCGCCCTGCATGTTCACGGTGATCACCCCGTGGTGCCGGGCTGCTGCGGCGGCGACCACCCGATGGTCGGCACTGCGGATGTGGTGGATGCATTGATCAACCGCGTATTCGCCTCTGACGTTGCCATTCGCATGGCCGACGAAGGGCGCTCCAGCCCCAACCAGTGGGTGTATGGCCACGATATCGAAGTGCCGGCGCACGCCAATGCGGACCCTGTGCTGGCCCGTCACCCGGTGATGGACCCCTTTGAAGTGTATCGGGACGAGAACGTCGTGGTGTCGGCGATTCTGGTTGATCACCGCCTGTGCTACCCAGCCTTTGGTTTCCGTATCGATAGCCAGTATGGGTCGGTGGTGATCTCCGGCGACACGACCTATTCGGAAAACTGCATCCGCCTGGCCAAGGGGGCCGACGTGCTGTTGCATGAAGTCATCGACCTGGATGCTATCCTCGCCACCTTCCCCGAAGGGCCGACCCGCCAAGGTATTGCCGTGCATCTGGAAGAGTCGCACACCTCGTACGAACAGGTCGGCAAGGTGGCGCAGGCAGCGGGCGTCAGCCAGTTGATCCTGCACCACATCGTGCCGAACGTGCCGGGCGCGGCAGACATCGAGAAAATGCTCCGGGCCGCCCGCCGTGACTTCAGCGGCAAGGTTTTCGCGGCAGAGGATAACGACAGCTTCCGCGTGGGTGGCACGGTCACTGCTGCTTGCTCGAACACTCTTTTGCCTGCGTCTGAAGCCGTCGAGGTGTGAACATGACAGAGCTCACTCAAACCGCATATCCGCCTCATACACTGCGTGCTGCGGTTGCCAAGGGGCAGATGAATCGCCGCGCCTGGTTGATCACCGGCATGCTGGTGATCTTTCAGATGATCAACTTTGCCGACAAGGCTGTTCTGGGATTGGTTGCCGAGCCTGCGATGGGTGAGCTCGGGTTGTCGGCGAGTGAGTTCGGTTTTATCGGCAGCGCTTTTTTCTTTCTGTTTGCTATCAGTGCCGTGTGCGTCGGTTTTCTCGCGGCCAAGGTGCCGACCCGATGGATCTTGCTGACCATGGGGGTGCTCTGGTCGGTCTTGCAGTTTCCCATGCTGTTTGGCGGGGGCGCTGCAATACTGCTGGTGACCCGCATTGTGCTCGGCGCCGCCGAAGGGCCCGCAACGCCGACTACCCTGCACCATGTGCACGGTTGGTTTCCCGCGCGGGAGCGCGGTTTGCCCAGCACCCTGGTCGCCATTGGCTCTACCCTGGGGCCGATCATTGCAGCGCCCATCCTGGCCTATATCATTGCCCACCCGCAGTGGGGGTGGCGCTGGGCATTCGGTTTTCTCGGGTTGATCGGCTTCATCTGGTCGGTACTCTGGCTGGTGGTCGCCAAGGAGGGCCCCTACAGCCACCTCAAGGGCAAGCAACAGGACCACGCACCAGGCGCGCAGCCGGCGCAGGACCAGGCCCCTGCCAGTGAGCGAGCGAGCATTACAGAAAAGTCGGACACACTTGCGCAGGTGCCGATTGTTCGGGTGTTCTGCTCGCGGATGTTCATCATTGCCACGCTGGCAGGTGCCGGGTGCTTCTGGGCGCAGGGCTTTCTGACCACCTGGTCGCCGCGTTACCTCGGTGCGGTAGTGTCGCTGTCGCCCGAGATGGTCGGGCTGGTATCGACCTTTCCGTGGTTGTTCGGCGCGCTGACCTTGGGTGTGCTGGGTTATGCGTCACGGGTAATGATGCGCCGAGGTGTTTCGGTATACCTGTCCTTGGGTGCCTCGTTCGGCCTGGTCCTGCTGCTGTCCGGCGTCTGTTTTCTGGTTCTTCCGCACCTGCAAGGGTATAGCGCGGTCACCATGCTGGTTGTGGCCGCGGGGCTGGCGATGACTTTTCCCCTGGCGCCGACGGCAGTGGCCTTTTGCGTTGCATCCAGACAACGTGGCGCGGTCATGGCAACGTTGACAGCGGTAGCATCGCTGGGCGGCATTGTGGCGCCGGTCATGGTCGGCCTTCTGATGGAGCGGGCAGGGTACCTGCAAGTGGGCAAGGGTGCGCCACAGAGCCTGGAAATGACCGCACGGCTGGCCGAAGGCATGAATGCTTCGTTCGCCTACATTGGTTGTTACCTGGTGGTGATGGGGTTTGTCAGCATCCTGTGCCTTGACCCTGACAGCACCGCGAAGAAACTCCAGAAGCGTTTTGCCTGACGAACCCAGGGCTCGCTCCCGCCACGTGCAGGCACGACACCATGTTGCGCCTGCACCCACTGGCGGTCCCCTCCGATTCAGTAAGTGGTCATAAAAATAACAACGTAGGTCGAGTGCCGGAGCTCTGCCTTTCGGCCAACTGACCTGCCTCCACGGCTGTGCTTTGCACACCTCAGAAGGGCTCACTTCGATGTTCCATAAAAACTGGCTGGCCAGCGGCGTTGCCGCGGGCTTGATGGGGATGTGCGTGCCGATTTCTGCCCAGGCAGACTTCGTGGGAGACCGCCAGATCAGTCTGGGGCTGCGCAACTTCTACCTGGATCGCGACTTCAAGCAGAACGGGGCGCCCCAGTCACGGGTCGGTAGCTGGACCCAGGGGTTCGATTTTCGCGCCATCTCTGGCTACACCGAAGGCCCTTTGCAATTCGGTCTTGATGTGTCCGGGCAATATGCCTATCGCCTGGATGGCGGCGGTGGTCGGGGCCCCGATAGTGTCATCCCTTACGATGACAGCAAGGGCCAACCGGTACACGACTATGGCCGCGCCGCCTTGACCGGCAAGGTGCGCTATTCCAGAACCGAGCTGAAAGTCGGCGAACACCGCCCGATGCTGCCGGTTGCCTTCATCGACGATACGCGCCAGCTCATTACCACCTATCACGGCCTGTTGCTGGACTCGCGTGAAGTGGACGGCCTGGTCCTGACGGCTGGGCGGTTTACCGAGATCAGCAGCCGCGAGTCTTCCAATCGCGAAAAAATGTACCTGTTCACTGGGCCCAATGGCCCGCGTCGCACCAGCGATGGGCTCAACTTCGGCGGTGCCAGTTACGCATTCACCCCGCGTTTGTCGGCGACGTACTTTTATGGGCAACTGGAAGATATCTATCAGCAGCAGTACCTGGGCCTTACCCAGAACACCGAGCTGGGTAACGGCTTGGTGTTGAAGACCGATCTGCGCTATTTCGACAACAGGGAAGATGGACAGGCCCTGTATGGCGACATCGACAACCGTTCCTACGGTTTGCTCGCCAGCCTGAGGAAGAATTCGCACACCGTCGCGGTCGGTTATCAGCGCATGCTCGGCGAAAGCACATTTCCCACCCTCAATGGCTATGCACCGCAACCCTACCTGGTGAACTGGTCTGCCGTCGGCTTCGTCAAACCCAACGAAAGCTCCTGGCAGTTGCGCTATGACCTGGACTTTGCCGGCTACGGTGTGCCGGGGCTGAAGCTGATGACTCGCTACCTGCGCGGCACCGGCATCGATCGTGGCAACAACGCCCTGGACCAGAACGTGGAGAGCGAGCGCAACCTCTTCATCAGCTACGTGGTGCAGAGTGGCCCGCTGCAGGGCGTTGCGTTCGAGTGGCGCAACATCGACGTCAAGACGCGCTATGGCAACGGTCAGGCCGCGGGGGTGGATTACCAGGAGAACCGCTTTATCACCAGCTACACCTTCAAGTTCTAGTGGCTCGCAGGCCGCCCTCAGGGGCGGCCGCGTTCATGCTTCAGGCTGTTTCAGTAGCAGGGCAGGCCGCTTGGTAAAGGTTGTCGATCAGCTCGAGCAGCATGCCACCCGGCCCCTCGAACGCCTGCAAAACGGTGAAGTGATCACGGCCTGCAATCTCCAGGCAGGTCGCCGGGCTACCTGTCAGTGCCCATGCCTCCGCCATGCTGCGGTTCTGCTCCAGAAACGCTGGCGTTTCTTCCCCCCCGACGACAAACGCTGCTGGCACCAGATCACCGCTGACGCGGGCGAGTGGCGAGCAAGCGTGCGCCTGGCGCATGTCCAGGCGTAGCTTGTCATTCAGGCTGGTTTCGATCAGCGGCGCCAGGTCGTAGACCCCGCTGATCGGTACTATCGCGGCGATGGGGCGCTGCTGGGGCGCGAGCGCGGTTTGCGCCAGGGCCAACTCGACCGCAAGGTGCCCCCCCGCCGAGTGCCCCGCGACGATCAGCGGCAGCTGCCGGTCCCTGACCGGAAGTGTCGTGAGGCTGAAAAGCAGGCCGTGGCCTACGCTGGCGACTATCTGATCGACAGCTACATCAGGGCACAACGGGTAGTTCAGCAGGGCGACGTTGTAGCCGCGTGCACTCAGTGCCGCGGCGATGAAGCGAAACTGTGCCTTGTCCCGCGACTGCCAGTAGCCGGCGTGCAGGTAGATCAGGTTGGCTTTGGCGCTGCCTTGGGCAACGCACAGGTCCAGGGTTTGCCTGGGGTGTAGGCCGTAGCGCACCTCAAGATTCCAGGTGCGCTCGCTTAGCACCTGGGCGTTGGCCACTTGGTACTGCTCGAACAGCGCGGTGAAGCTGGGGCGATACTGCCCGGTAACGTATTGGTATTCAGCGGTGTTTTTTGGCATGGCGCAGTCTCTTGCGTTAAAGGCAGGCTGAACAGAAACAGCCGAACCGCCACGCGGCGGTTCGGCATTCGAACAATGCACCTTCAGGTCTCAGGTGTTGCTCTGGGCGAATTTTTCGTAGTAGAGGTGGCAGTTTTCCAGGCCTTGCTCGTTCAGCCAGTTCTTCACCGACTCGACCATCGGCGGTGGCCCGCACAGGTACATGTCGAACGGCGTGGTGTGCATGTCTGGCAATTGGAAATGCTCCGTGACATAGCCGCACTTGCCGCCCCAACCAGCATCGGCGTCGCTGATTACCGGGGTGAAGCTGAAGCCTGGAATGCGCTTGGCGTAGCCTGCGATCCGCTCCAGCTCGCAGAGGTCCGCTGCCTGGCGCACGCCGTAGTAAAGGTGCACGGGTTGGCCGCACCCACCCCGGTCGGCAATCTCGTCGAGCATGCCCAGGAACGCCGACAGGCCCGTGCCGCCGGCAACCATCACCAGTGGCCGGGTGATGTGGCGCAGGTAGAAGGCCCCCAAAGGCGCCTCGAATACCAACGGGTCGCCAACCTGGCAACGCTCACGGATATAGTTGCTCATTGCCCCGTCAGGCAGCAGACGAATCAGGAACTGCAACTGGTTGGCGCTGTTGGGCTGATTGGCGAAGGAGTACGAACGCTTGTGATCGGTGCCTGGCACCTGAATACGGGCGTACTGGCCGGGCAGATAATCCAGGCGCTGCGTTGCGGCGCTGGCATCGACGTGCACAATCGCCGTGGTCGGCGAAACCTGCACCACGGCGCTGACAATGCCGCGGTGTTCACGGGTATCCGCGCCATGGCAACGTGTTGAGTCGAAATCGAAATAGAACGCTGCATCCGACTGCACGCGGGTCTGGCAGGCCAGCACTTTGCGTTGGGCAAGGTCATTGGCCGACAGCGCCTCGTCGTCCACGTAGTCTTGGGTGTACTGCCCAGACTCACAGCGCCCCTGGCAGGTGGCACACACACCTTCGCGGCAATCCAGCGGAATCTTGATGCCTGCACGCAGCGCTGCATCAAGCAGCACTTCGTTGCCCTGAACGGTGCAGAACAGTGTTTTTCCATCGGCAAAGTTGAAGGCAACCTTGTACGTCATGATGGCTCCTCCGCCGTGTCAGAGATGGTAGAAATCGAGCACCGAATTGATCGTGTCGTTGAGCAGCACCACATGCTTGCGGGCAATTTTCCAGCTCTCGCCGTCGGGCCGCAGGCGGTAGGTGGCGCGGCCGAAGAATTGCTCGGCGTTCTGCAGCCGGTAGTACAACGTGTGCCAGTTCACCTTCACTTCCAGCTCACCACCGTGCAGCGGCGCAATGCGGACGTTGCTGATCAGGTGAAGGGTGCGCGGCATGGGAATGGTCGAAGCCGCTTTGCCGGTGCGAATCCGAAACACCCGATCTTCCAGCCCCCCGCGGTTGGCGTAGTAGATCAGCGACATGCCTTGCTTTGGGTCAAGGGTATAGACGTGTTCCGAGTCCCACTGCGGCAGGTGAAACTCGCTGTCCTCACTGAACATCGCCAGGTAGGCGTCCCAGTCCTGGGCATCGCAGGCCTCGGCGTTACGGTAGAAAAACTGTTCGACGCGGTACTGCAGTTCGCCATTCATGGTCATACCTCCTTGAGCTTGAGGGATTGCTGTTCTTCGGCCTTGCGGGCCAGGCCCTCGAGCAGGAAGCGCTGCCAGTTGCCATGCTGGTTGACGTAAAGGCCTTCGTGGGTGAACTCGGTGCCGGTCAGGGCCGGGGCGATGCCGATGGTTTCGCTGTTGCGGGTAGGGCCATCGACCCACTTGTCGCAGCCGCGGGAAATGTCGCTCCAGCGCTCCAGGCGCGCCTGGAAACCGCGCTGCGCTTCACGAAACTCCACCAGGTCGTCCGGTGTACCCAGGCCCGAGACATTGAAAAAGTCCTCGAACTGACGGATACGGTTCTCGCGGTCGGCGTCCGACTCGCCTTTGACGCCGAGGCAGAAACTGTTGATCTCGGTCTTGTTCCAGGCCAGCGGACGGATGATGCGCAGCTGCGAACTGATCTGGTCGAGGAAGAACATGCTTGGGTAGATATTCAGGTTGCGCAGGCGGTGCATCATCCATTCGGCCTTGTCCTGGCCATGCTCTGCAACCAGGCGCGGCATGATCGCGGCGTAACCGGGGCGTACGGTGGGGTTGGGCATATCACTGAACAGCACGCTATGGCCGTTGTGGAAGGCAAACCAGCCGTCATCGGTTTCCTTGTCACCCGCCCCCAGCTTGCTGTAGTCCAGGGTGCCGCTGGCGGTCAGGCCTTTCTCGGCATTGACCTGTTGGCGGTGCTGCACGGTGGCCACGTAGTTGTAGTGCACGGTGCTGACGTGGTAGCCGTCCAGGCCATTTTCGTTCTGCAGCTTCCAGTTGCCGTCGTAGGTGTAGGACGACTTGCCCGGCAGCACTTCAAGTTCGCCAGTGGCGGACTGCGCGACCATCATGTCGAAGAACACCCGGGCGTCGCCCAGAAAGTCTTCCAGCGAATCCTTGCCGTGGATGTCGAGGCTGACGAAGACAAAGCCCTTGTAGCTTTCGATGCGGGCTTTTTTCAGGCCGCGCGTTGCCTTGTCGAAATCTTCCGGGTATTCGCCCGGCGCCTTGACCTTGACCAGACGACCGTCGCTTTTGTAGCACCAGGCATGGAAGGGGCAGGTAAAGGTCGATTGGTTGCCCTTGCCGACGCGGGTCAGGGTCGTACCACGATGCTGACAGGCGTTGATCAGCGCGTTGAGCTGGCCTTCGCCGTCGCGGGTGATGATCAGGGGCTGGCGGCCGGCGCGCATGGTCATGAAGTCGTGCTTTTGGCTAATCTCGCTTTCATGGCACGCATAGATCCAGTTTTTCTCGAAAATCAGCTCCATCTCGAGGTCGAACAGCGCCGGCTCGGTGAACATGTCACGGGCGATGCGGTACACGCCTTCCACGGGACGAAAGTCCAGGCAGCCCTGGATAAAGTCCTGCCACTGGGCAATTGATTTGGTGCTCATGGAGTCTGACCTTTGCTTGCTGCGGGAATGGCTCGATTAAACCCCCCAGCCCGTCCCGGCACTATTCGGCTACCACGTGATTGCTATGCAGTTTTGCGTTTTCCATCAGGCCGCTGGCAGGACTGACGGTGCTTGACGTTGGCACCCGAGCGAAATAGCTTGGTCCCGCGTGCTACCGCAAAAGCGCATACATGAGACGCTCGCGGTTCGGGCCCTATGAGGAAATGCCATGCGTAACACCCACAATAAAAACAATGCCAGTCGTCAGCAATTCTCAACCGTTCTCAATACGCCCGCGCAAGCCATACAGTGGATGTTGAGCATCAATGGGCCACATGATCTTGAAGTCCCCAGGCCTGGCGAGCTGGATTTTCGTCATCACGGCACGATCATTGGTAATGCCGCTATCGGCTTGATCGAATACTCGACCCTGGTCAGCGTCAAGATCCAGGATTTGCAGGAGAGCTACAGCATCAACTTGCCCGTGTACGGCGAGCAAAGCATCGAGCATCAGGGCAAGGCCTTTGTTTCTAACCCTTCGGTGGGCGTAATCCTCTCGCCTAACCAGTCGTTGCGCATGACCATCGGTGAAAAATGCCTGAAAAAAATGGTCAAACTCTCGCGCAGCGCGCTGGAGGCAAAACTGTCCAAGTTACTCGGTCGGCAAATCGTGCAGCCTATACTTTTTGAACCCATGGTGCCGGTGCAAGGGGCGATGCAAGACTGGTGGAAGTTGGTGGAAAGTGTTCAGTCGATGCTGCAGACCGAGAACTCTTTGTGCGACCTGCCAGAAGTCTGGAGCAACTTTGAAGGCAGCTTGGTCACGAGCCTGCTGTTCTCTCAACGGCATAACTATTCTGATGAATTGCAAGCGCGACAAAGCGGGCGCCCGCAGTACCTGGCCCAACTTGAGGCGCTGTTCAACGCGTCGCTTGAAGCGCCACTGACGCTCGAAGACCTCGAGCACGCTGCGGGTGTTTCACGTGAGCGCCTGTACCGTGATTTTCATACCCATTACGGCATGACGCCGATGGCCTATTACCGCCAGTTACGCTTCGAACAAGTACGTGTGCGCCTGACCCAGGCACGCGCTTCGGAGAAGGTTTCCAGTATTGCCATGGATTACGGTTTTCAGCAATTCGGCCGTTTTTCCAAGGAGTACAAGGAGCGTTTCGGGGAGTTGCCTTCGCATACGCTGAAGGCGCATCGTACCCACTGAAGTTGTGACTGCAGCATCGCAACGGTGCTGCCCGCAAGGTCTGGCCATCAGGCCAGGTTCAGCGTGAAATCAGTGAGTTAACGCCCCCCATCAAAGCCATCCCTGCAGAAAATGTTATGGTAGGTGGCTTGGCGAGGTGATATTTGCACCCGCTTTGCCTTCCCGCCCGTGACATATCCCAGGTGTTTGCCCGTCCATGCGTACGGCTGCCGACATCTGATCCCGCAGCGTTTCCAATCAGCGAGCGCTCACCCGTTCCCCGTGTGCTTCAAGCCACATCGAAGTAGGAGTAGACCATGCCTGTCAAACCGTCTGACGAGGATCAGCCGAACACAATACAGCCCAATGGCCCGATGCCGAACGCTGAAAATGAACCGCTACGCGCCGCCCTGGAGCGCAAGCGCTTCGGTGGTCTGGACCGCCGCCATGAGCGTCATGAAGACGATGCGCCCGTGTCGCGAAGTGACCTCAGCAAAGGCCCGCAAGAGCTCATCGAAGACTACCAGTCGCATATCAACTGGTCGGTAGTGATCATTTCGTCAGTGGTGATTCTGGCGTTCTCGATTTGCACGATACTCAGCCCCGCTGAAGCGCGCACGACCATGAAGCTGATTGTGGACTGGATCGCGATCAACCTCGGCTGGTATTACGTGCTGACCATGACGCTGGTGATCGCCTTTGTGCTGTGGGTGGCGTTTTCCAAGGAAGGTGACGTGCGCATCGGGCCTGATCACTCGCGGCCGCAATACAAGCTGGTGACCTGGGTCGCCATGTTGTTCGCGGCAGGCGTGGGTATCGACATGCTCTTCTACTCGGTCACCGGGCCGGTCGTGCAGTACCTCACACCGCCCGCTGGCCAAGGCGGCACGCCGGCGGCCATGCAGGATGCCGTGGTCTGGACAATGTTCCACTACGGCATCGCTGGCTGGGCGATGTATGCATTGCTGGGCATGGCCATGGGCTATTTTGCTTACCGCTGGGGCATGCCGCTGTCGATTCGAGCGGCGCTGTATCCCTTGCTGGGCAAGCGCGTGCGGGGCCCGCTTGGGGATGGTATCAGCATCATTGCGTTGATCGGCACGGTGTTCGGTGTCGCCACCTCGATGGGCATCGGCGTGGTGTTGCTGAACGTCGGCTTCTCGCTCATCTTCGGCCTGCCAGAGGGGCTTGGGCTGCAGATCGCGCTGGTCGGCGGTGCGGTGCTGCTGACCATCGCCGCGACCACCTCCGGTGTCGACCGGGGTATCCGCTGGATCGCCGAGCTGAATCTGTGGAGCGCGGTGGCGATGATGCTCTACATCCTGTTCAGCGGGCAGACGGCGTTTCTATTGAATGCGCTGGTGGAAAACATCGGCCGCTTCATCGTCACATTCCCCGCACGCACCTTGCAAACCTTTGCTTACCAGCCTGGCACCACCGACTGGATGGGCTCATGGACATTGTTCTTCTGGGCGTTCTGGCTGGCTTGGGGGCCGTTCGTGGGGGTATTCCTGGCCCGTATCTCCCGTGGCCGCACCCTGCGCGAATTCGTTATCGCTGCCATCACAGCGCCGGTGCTGTGTGACTTCATCATCGTCTCGCTGTTTGGTAATTCCGCGTTGTTTCAAGTGATGCAGGGCAACACCGAATTCGCCGAACTGGCAATGCAAAGCCCGGAGCGAGGCTGGTACGCGCTGCTCGGCATGTTCCCTGGCGCGATGTTCCTGATCGGCCTGGCGACGCTGTCCGGGCTGCTGTTCTACCTGACCAGCGCCAACTCGGGCGCGATGGTGATGTCGAACTTTTCTACGTCGATCCCGGACCCTTCGCATGACGGGCCGAGCTGGCTGCGCATCTTCTGGGCGATCATGACTGCGGTACTCACCGTGGCGATGCTGATTGCGGGAGGGGTGACCACCATGGAATACGCCACCCTGATCTTCGCCTTGCCGGTCACGGTCATTGCCTACCTGGTCATGGCCTCGTTCTACAAGGTGTTGCGCATGGAGCGTGCCGAGCGCGAAGGGCAGGTGCTGCGACGGCCATCGATGGCCCCGATCGGTGGCCACGTGCCAGAGCGTTCATGGAAGCAGCGGCTGGAGCAGATGCGTGCGTTTCCGTCGCAGCGCCAGGTCAGCCAGTTTCTGCAGCGCACTGTCCGGCCTGCACTGGATGAAGTCGCCGCCGAATTCGGTAACCAGGACTACCAGGTCGAGCGTGAAAACATCAGCAATGCCTACGGCATCGAAGAGCCGATACTGCGGCTGCCGATGGACACGTTCCGCGACTTCCTCTACCACGTTGCCATGGTAGAGGCACCGGTGCCGATGTTCGGCGGCCGCATGTCGCGGGAGACCGACGTGTACTACCGCCTGGAGGTTTACACCCAGACCGGCTCGGGTGGCTATGACCTGATGGGGTTGACCAGGCAGCAGATCATCGACGACGTGCTGGAACGGTATGAAACGCACCTTGCGTTCCTGACCCTGTCTGCCCAGACGGATACGGCATCGGTCATTACACCGCCCGGTGTCACTTGATCAGCGACAGATACCCGGCCACATCGCGTTTCTGCAGCAGCATCCTGAGTTGGCGCCGCCCCCAATGCATCCCCGCGGCCTTGTACCTGAGCAGCGCAACAACCAGCGACAAGGCAAAGATCTGTGGCACATAGGTGATCAACCATTGCGTCGTCCTGCCCAGGGCACCGGTCAGGCGAATGTCAGGCATCAGTTCGGTAAACCTGAGCACTACATAGCCTGACGGATGCAGGGCCATGAACAGATTCAGCAGCAGGATGCCGGGCACGGCCAGCATAATGGCGCGTAGCAGATGGCCCTCGGTCCAGCGCCAGACCTTGGGTGCCAGCAGGGGCAGGACCATTCGGTTGAAGACCAGGGCAACCAGCCCCCAGCAGGCCAGCGGCCAGTAATCCCCGCGTTGTGCCACGCTGTTAATCAGCGATTGCAGCGGCAACATGAACGCCGCCACTACCGAGTCGGGGTTGTGCGCCAGCGCAAACAGCCCGATGTAACCCTCGTTCCCGGCCATGGCACTGGGTGTGTTGCGGTGCAGCAAGCTCATTGCCCCATACAGCACGGTCATCACTGCGCTTAACGAGAACGCCAGCCCCAGCACGGCGCTCAAGCGGAACTTCAGGCTGGTGGAGATGATGTGGTAAAGCGAGCGATTACGGGCATCCATGAAAGCAGTCGCGTCGGCCGCGCTGATGATGCCGTTACGCACGGGTGAGGTTTTCTCGACGTCGGTCTCGCGCTCCATTTCCTTTATCAGCAAGCGCGCGATCTTGCTGTTCGATGCCTGGTTGACCTGCCAGATGTTGGTGTATTGCTGGACACCGTCGACGGCTTTCTTGAAGCCGCCGCTGAGCACGCCATCAAGGAACACGGTGTGCAGGTTGGGGCCGATGAACCGGCAGGTGCCGCTTGCCTGTTGATAGGTCACTTGCGCCTGTGCCGCGACCGCGTGACCGCTGGCGGTAAACACGTTTGGCTGGTCGGCGGTGGTCTGGTAGCGATCCACGGCAAATACCTGGTGGCGGTGCGGGGTGTTCATCACTTCGCGCAGGGCTGGCAGCAACCAGTCTGCACTCATCGCACCCCATTGGAAGTTCACGGAGGTGTCTGCGAAGACGTCCAGATGGTATTCGCAGATCAGTTGGCAAGCGCCTTTGCACGTGGCGCAGGTGACCTTGCCCGCTCGGCACGACCTGCAGGTGATGTTCCCTGAGCTGTGGCAGATGTGGCAGGGGATCGTTCCCGAATCATTGCACCTGTTGCAAGGCATGCCGGGCCTGCGGTTGCCGTTGCAAACGTTACAAGGCAGGCGTAATGAGCGGTAGCATCGATCGCACGGTTCGAGGGCGCTGCCCCTGCATCTGGAGCATTGGGTTGTGCCATGTCCGGCGCACCCCTGGCAGTCTTCGATGCCGCAGTACACATTCTGGTCAGTGAGGATGCGAAACTTTCCAGGCTCTCGGTAGCGGCTGACATTACTTTTCAGCTGCGCCTGAGTCTGGTCCCGCAGAAAACCTGGTGCGGCCAGCAGCTGTTGCTGTCGATGGCTGAGTACCGCGCGCATATCGGCCTGGTCATACAGCGGGCCGGTTGCCTGGCTGACGTAGCGGCTCTGGTACTCGAACGCGTAGTTGGCGGTGACGGTATAGGTGAGCTCGGCCCGGTGCTGCTGCACATTTTGCACATTGACTGGCGCGGTGACCTTTTCGCCGAAGGCGTCCTGTGCCTTGGCCTTCATCGCCTGGGCGATATCGTTGGCGGTGAAACCACTTGTTCCTGACATTTGCAATCCATGGCTGGGGCTATTCTTGAAAGGCGCATTTTGCCAGCGCCGAGTCGTGCGGGTACAGCGCAAACCGTGGATTTGGCAGGGGGAGCCTGTGTGTGGGTTCACCCGCGAACACCGATGAAGCCGGTGCCATGCAGCGAAGCAAAGGCCCTATAGGCTAAAGCCAGTCAGTCAAGGCTGATGGGGCTGCTGCGCAGCCCATCGCCGGCAAGCCAGCTCCCACCCAGACCGCATCGAATTCAAGCCATGCGCCGTACTTGTGGGATCCAGGCTTGCCGACAATGGACCGCTAAGCGGCCCATTGCTTGACTGACAGGCATTCCCGCCACATCGAATTCAAGCCATGCGCCGTACTTGTGGGATCCAGGCTTGCCGACAATGGACCGCTAAGCGGCCCATTGCTTGACTGACAGGCATTCCCGCCACATCGAATTCAAGCCATGCGCCGTACTTGTGGGAGCCTGGCTTGCCGGCGATGGGCCGCAAAGCGGCCCCATTGGTTAACTGACTGGCATTCCCCGATAGGCTGCCATCGCCCAACTCAATCAACCCATCGCCAAAGCGGCTCATCCAGCAACCCGACCCCACGCAACTGGGTCTGCCCGTGGTGCTTCTCAAGCTCCAGCACATTGCACCCGTCGCACGCCGTCAGCGCGTCGA
>Ga0302347_1001998_pt1 | contig 22190 bp, 26 predicted proteins | sample PhyWR1_FD_202178 | JGI IMG/M metagenome (GOLD analysis project Ga0302347, IMG submission 202178) | Leaf surface microbial communities from wheat plants in UC Gill Tract Community Farm, Albany, California, United States - DLSL W.R1 (v2)... | ecosystem: Host-associated > Plants > Phyllosphere >...
GTGGCATCAACTAGGTGAACCTCATCACCGGATAAATACAGTCGTTTAATTGGCTTCATGCCTTACCCCAGCGCGTCGTTAACGGGTTTCAATACCTTACTTTCGAACCAGCTTAGTTTTTCACTATCCTCAGCAGATGAACCACCGTCCCCTTTGCCGCCGCCATTTTGCGTTTGTTTTTGGGCTGCGGTCTTATTACCGGCGCGGGCTTCTTTTTTCTCAGGCACGCTCTGTTTTTCGCGCAAGGTGAAGGTAACAAGCCAAGCCATTTTCCCATCCTGTTGCGGGGCATCCACCGTCCCGGTAAACGTCGCTTCACGAAAGCCGATGGTATTAGCTACCAGATGCGCTACGCGGTAGGTCTGCTGTTTACCGGCTGTGTCTTTAGCCTGTGCCAGCTCAAAAATGCGCTTCAAAATCTCAGGATTGGCATAGGGCACCACGCCAGAAACACGCAGCTCTTTGGGCTTAATGCCCTGCTCTGCGGTGCCTGTGCTGGACGTTTGCCCTGACTGGTCTTTATCTTGGATCTGCATGGTTGGCGTCACGCGCATATCTTTCAGCGGTATCCCCTCACCGTTAAGCGCCAGCATTACGATCGATGTCATGGATCATGCCTCCCAAACTACCCAAATCATCCGCCACAAACATCATGGCCACGGTATACACCGCAGACGGCTGCGGCACTGTTTTCACCAACTCGCTGGCCATCGTAACCAGATCGCCGCTGCCGGTGAAAACCCACGCCTTTGCGCTCAGTCCTTTTAGTGCGTCCAACCCCTGTTGAATTTGCGCCAGTTGGTTCGCATGTTCGGCGGCAAAGCTGGCCAGCTCCGCCTGCATACCTGCCAAACTAGAACCCGCTGACGATTCAATCTGCGCCTGCGCCGTTCGCAACGCATTCAGCGCGGCACGATTGGTAGACACTGACAACGGCAGCGCAGCGGGCAAGCTATTAGCCGCCTTACCCGGCAGCTGCATTTTGACTTGCTGTAGTTCAGCCGCCGCCTGTGCCATGCGGGAAACCTGCGTAAACGCGGGGGCTGGAAATACCGCCGCAAGCGTACTCAGGCTTTTCATAAATCCATCGTGCGTATCACCGCAGATCATGAAAATGGTCACATCAGCACGTCCACCGGTGGCCAACAATTTAGCAGCTAGATATTGCACCGCATTCGTTGGGCTTAAGTACGCACCGGTGTCCGTTTGCTGACCTAACCCATAAATCCACGGATGGGCTGGAACGATGGAACAATTGAGCGCGGATAACTCATCAGGGAATGCAATTTTTGCCTCACGCCACATCAGGCACCTCTGGTAATTCAACATTCGGCGCTTTGCTGGTATCCACTCGATGAAGTAGCACGCTATATCGCTCCAAATTATCAAGTTTCTGCAACTCATCAGCTGTAGCAATACCGAGGCGTTTAGCTCGCGAAAGTGGCAAAATTCTCATTTCTGCTTCGTCAATTAATTGCTGTTTTTGTGCGTCGGCAGCGGCAATCAACTGCTCGCGTGTTGCTGGCGGATTGAGATGGGCATCAATTTCTGACTGTGTCATTTTTCGCAGCACCTTAATTTTCTCGTCAATTTCAAAGAAAACATCGGGTATTAGCTCTCGTTCATTATCGAAATCAGGCGCATTAATCCGCTCAACAAGCAATAGCTGAGTATCATCATAGGCGTAGACTTCGCCTGTTTTTTCATCTGTAAAATAATTCATTATGACAACTCCGCCCAATTTATTAGTGCCCCTCCAACAGTAGTAACTTTATAAGCGGCACCCGCTGGCACGATAGCGGATACAGGCGCATCAGAATTAGCATCCTTGTAATAGGTGCTAGCTCTTACTGCACCAATCCAGAGGTCAATGTACGATTTTTGTTGTTGATCCTTTCCTGAGACAGAAACAAAGATTGGTTTTCCTGAACTGTTTGTGTACACCGTATTCAGCGCTCGCTGTTTTGTTACGTCACGCCAAGTCTGATTTACGCCAATCTCAGCAAGGCCAGAGACCAAGGCTGCCGGAACTATTCCTTTTAATAGTTTGCCGTCAGAATCAACCCAAAAAACAAATTGCTGCTTGGCTTCATTCCAGAAGCCCATGGTGCCGCTGGCACCGACGGAAATGAGGAATTTTTTATCACGGGTACGCACGCCCGTATTTTCGGCAGTGTCATAGAACGTATCTCCGTTAGCGTAATTCCCCTTGGCTTGGTAACGCGCATCAAAGTTGGCGTAGTCAGTTGGAATAATCCGACCAGAGAATGCCAGTTCGGTAGCATTCCAATAACCATACATTCGACCATTGGCACACAAATCCACCTGCCCATCGATGGTGCTGCGCAGCCCTGAATCAGAGTCACCAATATTCAGCACACCGCTGCCAACACTCCCCACTTGGAGCTGATATTTAACTGCTAAATTGCCGTTCAGCGTGCCGCCTGTAGCAGGTAAAGCACCAACATCACCGGCAGAGATCGCAATATCTGCGGTGCCATTGAATGGCTTACCCGCAATTTTTCGCGCCGTGGCTAATTTGGTTGCGGAGACCGCATTCCCATTAGAGGGCAACGCGCCAACGTCAGAGGCCGAGATAACAACATCCGATGTGCCATCAAATTCCTTACCCGCAATTTTTCGCGCTGTGGCTAATTTGGTTGCGGATACCGCGTTCCCATTCGAGGGCAAAGCGCCAACGTCAGTGGCAGTTGGTTTATTTTTGTCTGTATAAAAATACTGATAAGAGAATGCCGCTCCGCTATCCCATCGCATGGCTATTTTGTCAGAAGGCTGGGCTGGAATAATGAAATGCCGATTACTTGTCGCGGCGCCGCCGTCCTGACGTAATGTGACGGTATGGCAAAACGGACCACCTGCGACTTGATGTGTATAAAACCCGGTTGGCAAGTTCATAGGGATATTGTCATAGGTAGCACCGGCTACGGCGGGAAGTCGTGGGGCTGTTCCACCAAGACCAAATGCGGGAACCGTCATAACGGCACCCACTGTACTATCAGTCTGAGAGGACTGAATATTTTTTGTGGCCACATCCCCTAATGCCAAATGCTTACGCGCTTCTTCCTGCGCCTGCACGCCTTTGGCCGCTATTTCTGACAGACTTTTATCAATGCGCAAAAAGTCTTTATTGCCCTGCTGACCGTCTAACGAACCTTTAGGCCGCAAGTCAGTGATCACGCCATTTGCATCAATGTTGGCCACCGCAAAAACGTAATGCTGCACACCATCTTGCACGTAGTTGGCCAGTGTATTGGCCACCGTGATTTTCAACTCTTCAGCCCACACGCTGGTTAGCGTCCCTTTCCAGCACACATCTGCCCAGACCTTTACCGGCTTTGTGGTTACGGTAATGTTTTGCGTGGCGGGCAGCTGACAACGCAGACCACCCACGTAGCCGATACCCTGCGTAATGCTGTACTGGCTAGCCGCGCGCATTACCAAAAAACCATCACCGAAAAATGCCGCTACGCCATACAAATCGACGTTCTCAAGGCGCTGGCGTTCATCCATTCCCGACAAACGCGCAGTAAAATCAATCTGCCACGTTTCTGCCGGTGTGGTGATCTGCGTTTCTGACGCCGCGCCGTTGTATTCCATCAAAAAAGAACGGGTGAGCACGTTGCCTTGTTTGCCCTCGGCGTTCTTGATTTTGCTTTGCAGCGGCGCATGCACAATCATTGCCAGCGTGCCGGTGGCTTTGTTGATAAGCCCGACCCAGTTAAATGAAAAATCCCCCACCTCGGTGCCCATCGTGACGGAATACACCACCGCATTTTCATTCACCAAACCGGTGGCGCTGACGGCCTGACGGTGAACAATGTGCTGCGCGGCAGGCAGCTGTTCGGCACGGTCAATTGGGCTATCAATATCCAGATTAGGCACGTTGGCCAAAACAAATTCATCCAGCACCACCGCTTTGCCGTCGATAGCCTGCTGGGCTTTCCACTGCTCAAAGGCCAGTGTGATCGTGGTTTGTGACATATCAGCCCCCTAGTTTCGCGCCATAGGTGGCGCTGTTATTGTTTGTTTTCGTTTGGGATAGGCTAGCGACATAGCAAACATATTCCCCTTCATACCACCCAGCCCGGATAAACAGGCTTTGCGTGGTGATCACTTCAAATCGGTAGCGGCGGCAGGTGCGGCCATACTGGCGGATAATTTCCAGCAGTAATTCGGTGTTGTCGGCAATCTGGCTATCGGTCACGCGTACCGTGATAACGTCCCAATCAATCCCCGGCTGACGCTCCAGTAACTCCACATAGCCAATGCCCAGCCGCTGGAAAATGGCAATAAAGCCCTCAACCGATCCCGCGTCTCGCGCATTCACAAAGGCATAAGCCACCCGCTTACGAAACAGTGCCAACGGTTCACCGTTAAAGCGGGAGACATCGCGGTCATAGGCCAGCAGGTTTAGCACTGGTTCAACGCAGGTCAGCGGATCAAACTGGCGCAACGGCCATTGCACCCACGCCAGCACACCACGCCAAAACACCCGCGCCCCTGCCAGTAATTTGGCCGGTTCGCCTTTATCCATCCAGCTAGGCAGTTTCAGACTGGCCAAACGCTTTTCAAACTCAGTCATGCTTTAACTCCACGGTGAGCGCGGCCAAACGTGGCACGGCTAGATCACTCACAATATCGGCCAGTGAAAAATGCAACGAATCCACCACCTCAAAGGTTTTATGGACTTCCCGCCCCAGATTGGAAAAAGAGAAACGCGAATATGGCCACGTCTTTTTCACGTCATAATTGCTGTTTTCACGAAACGCACAGCGGATCAGGTTTTCAACGCCGCCCAGCAGCGTGGCCTTTTCGTCTTCGGTCATGTTGTCGGGATTGGTCACAAACAACGACACTGCCAAGGTGTGGCGGGTTTCCGGCATAGCCATGCACTGCATATCATCACCGTGCCCATGGTGGCCTTGGGTGTTGATATAGTCGTTTACCGCATCAATAAACGGCTGTGACGTCACGCCGCTATCTAACAGCAGGTAAGCATTGGCGGTTCCTGCGCCGCGTGGCGCATCGTGCAAAAAGAAAATACGGTCAATGGATAGCCCGACAACGCCTGCAATCATGCTGCGGTACACCGCATCGGTGTGGTAATTGCCCACCAGATTGAACTGGTTGCGGCAGCGTTCGCGTAATTCGTCGTCGGATTCTTCATCTGCGCCCGGTGCCAGTAACCAATCATCCTCATTCACCGCGTGGCTGATACCGTCCACCGCCACAGGGAAAATGCGGTAATAGCCCGGTGCCAAGTTGTACGCACCGCCCGCCGCCTGCGCCTTAACAGGGATAAGCGCATTGGGCACACCTGCGGGGATCGTGAAATCTGACACCGTGGCCAACACATACACCACGCCGTTAATGCGCTCGGTTTGTATCTGCGTCCCCGCTTTGACCGTCACCGCCGCTTTCGCATCTTGTTTCACGAAACGGATCACCCCTTCGGCAGCCGTCGCCGGTTTGGCGGTGAGATTGACCGCCCACGCCAGCAGGCGCAGCATTTGGCCGCTGGCGGTGGCCACAAACATATTGGCCAGCACCGTGCCCACTAACACATCCTTAATCCACAGCACCGACGTGGTGACAATGGCAGTGATAAGACGCCAGAACGGTGACATACGCGAGGTGTTGGTAATCAGTCCCTCAGCCTTAACCACCTTGTTGAACTCGCTGCGGATCTCCGCCTCTGTGGTTGGCATACCGCTGTCTTTAAGCACCTGCTCAAAATCAACATTCGGCTTATTGGTCATAGGTCTGCCCTCGTCGATACCGCGCCAAAATCATAGGTTTCCGCCGTGATCCACAGCCGCTGTTTGGTTTCTTCCTGCACCACCACACTGCCCGGCACTATGCGTTCATCGCTTTCCACCAATAATTCCAGCTGTGTAAACAGATCAGCGCGTAATGTTGGGCTGCGCTCGGCAACCAGCTGCGTGACTAAACCGCTTTCATAAATAGCGTGAACAATGTCCTGCCCGATGCTGATTTGGTTATTACAGGTATCAGGCTCATTACCGGCATTCAGTGAGAAATCATGATTTAAAATATATAAATCGACGTACTGCAACTCACTCATGCGCCCAGCTCCTGCCATTCCATTAGTTTTTCACTGCTCATCATTTCTTTCGGGTAAATATTTACCGTGCCGATTGATTTGCTGTTATCCGTAATTTTTTTATTATTGTTATTAATTTCTTTATTCAGCCCGCCGCGTTCTATTCCCTTAACTTGGTTGCCTGTCGAAATGTTATTTCGGGTAAATTGCGTAGTTCTCACATTGTTAATGGTGTTTTGCATAACGGGTGAGGTACTCACATTCCCCGGCACAACAGGAACAGACTGAACAACGTTTGGCACGGGCAGCGGATTAATACCGTGCGGCGTCACAGGCACCGCCTTGACCGTTTCCGGCACGACCGGCGCAGACTTAATCGCACTCGGTATCGCTGGCATAGGTAGAACGTTTTTCTCTGCGGTTTGTGAAGCCGGTAAACCGCTGGGCATTTCAGGCACCGAATCAGTGACCGTTGAGGCGCTAATATTGACGCCGGGGATGAGGTTTAGCTTTTCAATAATCCAATCATAAGAGCGGGAAAAGCTTTGTTTCATTGACGCCCACAGGCCATTAAATAACTCACTGATACCGGAAACCATGCCAGCCATGGCATCACTAAGAGAAAACCCCGTAATAGCAGAAACAACGCTATGCCAACCGGCAACGATAGACGCCCACACGTTTTTAAATATGTCGCCCACATAACCCATCACATTGATTAAGGACTGAAATGCGGCGGTATCCATTACAGCGCGTTTAATATCATCCCAATATTTAATCAGGTAATAGCACCCAGCGACTAACAGCGCGATAGCACCAATAATCAGTAATATCGGCCAGCTCATCAGGTTAATCCCGATCCCAGCAGTAATGGCCGCCATGCGCAGCGCCAGCAATACGCCGCGCGTAACACGTAGGATTGCATTCCATGCAAGCATCGACGTTCGCGCCAGCCATACCGCAGCGGTATAAAGCTTGGTAATGCTCATCAAGCCCGCCCAAATGCCTCTCAGCCCCATCATGATGAAACCAGAAACGCCCATCACAATATTGGCGATAGCCCCCACAGCGGCAAAGCTCAGCAACGCCATGGCGGCATAGCCCACCACGCGGGCAATGTTGGGAAACAACTGCATCCAACGGGCAAAGGTGGCACCCATCTCAGCCAGCTTATTCAATACGGGATAGAGCACCGGGATAAGCGTTAGCCCAATCACGGTACGGATCGCCGTAAACACCTGCATCAACCGATCCCACGGTTTCACCATCTTGGTGGCCATCTCCTGCGCCCGCTTTAGGCCATCACTGCCGCCCAGCTCGGTGATATTGCGCTGGAGCACATCCACATTGCCATACAGGTGTTTAATCACTGCCGAACTGTCACCAAAGGCTGCATCAAGCTCCGCCTGCGCCTTGAGATTGCCCTCAATACTGGCACCGTATTTCCCTTGCAGTTTTTCCAGCATCGCAGGCATGGCCAGCAGCTTGCCGTTGGTATCGGTAAAACTAAGTCCCAGCTTTTTAGCGCCTTCGGCGGCACCGGTCATAAAGCCCTCATACGAACTACTGGCCTCCGTGCCAAGCGTTCTTTGTAGCTGTCCCAACACTGCCAGCTGTTCATCCATCCCCACACCGTAGTTGGAACCTACACCGCGCGCCCCTTCCATCAGGTCTTTGATGGTGGCCATATCCGTGCCAAAGGTCTGCTTCATGTAGGCCATTTTACCGGCCAGTTCTTCGGCAAACTGCACTTTGCCCACCTGCTGGGCGTATTGGTTAAACTGGCCGAACATTTGCCCCATAAACTCGGCGGCTTCGCCTGCCGTGGTTTTCAGCGCGGTGGCCACAATGTTGGCCGTTTTTGTCACCTTCGGCAGTTCATCGCCGGTTAGCCCGATAATGGCCGCGTTGATATCAGCGGTAGACTGCACAAACTCCACCGCGCTGCGGCCATACTGCATGCTGAAAGTCAGTGCGGAATCACGTACCGATTTAAGCGCGGTATCATCCACGCCCCGCGCCGATGCCTCCTGCAAAGCGCCGTACATTTCAATTGCCGGACTTAATGCGCCCTGAATGGTTTGGCCAACGCCCCACAATGCCGCCGCCCCGATCCCCACTTTGGCAAAGTGCGCCTGTGAATTCTCGGCAAAACCTTTCACCGCCCCCTGTGCCTGTTTTAATGGGCGGGTGAGTTTGTCGATAAGGCTTAATGTAAATTCAAGCTGTTTCACTTATCACCTTTAAAGGCCAGCGCAATACCATTGGCCACAGCAATACGGTGATATTCCCAATAACGGTTATCTAGCCATAATGCTGCCGCCAAATTATCCGGCTCATCATTTTCGTGGGGTAAATAATGACGGCGTAAAATCAAATATTGTTCTAAGCCGTTATTTTCGATAGCGCGTACCCGCGCCGTTAGTTTTTTACGCTGATTTCCAATACCGGCGCAAAGATTTCATTCACCTTGGTGGCCAGCTGTAATGCAGCCCCCGGCAGTTCTAAAATAGTGGTTAATGCCTCTTTGCTTTCAGCGGCCACAATACGCATTAAATAATTATGCGCAGGAGAAACTTTATTATCCATCGCCATTTCATTAATGAATTTATTATATGCCGTGGTATTCGGTTCAAACGTTAATTCAGCACCGCCCACCGTTAATACAATCTTTTTATCACTCATGGTTTATTTCTTCCCGTTTATTAATTTCATCAATTAATTGATTATGACGCGCCGCACATTGACCATATATTTCTGGCCATGCGTTTAAGGCTTCTGCGGCTGCGGTTCCCTGCGTTCCCGTTAATCGGGGTAAATCATTTTCCTGACATTTTATTTTCAGGTTTTCTTGATAGGGCACGTTCGGTTTGTTCAACGGTGGCGTTGTACAAGCTGACATACTCAGCAGACAGGCACACATTAGTAAAAACCGGCTTAACCATTTCCCTATAGATTTCTTTTGGTGGCTTGGCATTGCGTAACGCCTCAAGCGTTGTTTCTAACTCCCGCGCTGATTGGCTGGCCACCTTCTGCATGGCCGTTCTGGACTCATCACCGGCAGCGCTGGCCGCTTGGTTGATGGCTAATTCCAGACTATCGCGCCGCCAGTCATTGGCCTTCCATCCGGCGAAAAATGATGCCAGCAGCGCCGCAATCAACATCGCCAGCGTTCTGGCCATCAACGCACCCCGTTATGCTCTAGGCTAAAGTGGTTGCCATCAGGACGGGATTTAAAGCGCCCGCCCCATGCACCGCCCAGCGATTCCCAATACTCACCCAGCGGTAAATAGTCCTCGGTTTTAGTTTTGTACTCGCCGTTCACAAACAGATTAAAATCCACGGCTAGGCGCTGGGTATGCAGACTATTGGCAATACCGGCACCGCTTTTCGCATTGAGCTTGGCCTGTTCCGGTGTGCGGTAGGCTTCGCCAAAGGTTAAGCGGTAGCCCTTATCGTTCGCCCACGTAATCAGCTGGGCAATCAGCGAAACAAAAAGCTGCTGTTTTTCACTTAACGTCATGGTTTCTTTCCTTTTAGCAGGCTTGCGCCTTTCTTACGTAACCAGTTTTCAAACCACGTATGCCCGGCAATACCTAGCGCTGTACCCAAAGCAATGATGGCCAGCGGCGGTAAATCGGGCACCCACAACAGCACCGCGCCTGCGGAAACAGATACCCCCGTACCCAGAATCACTCGCCCTAAAAACAACCGTGCGGTGATAGGTTCTGAACCGTTCAACAACTGCCCCATCGCAATTAAAAAGCCTGCGATTAACAGCCCAAACAACGTTTTTTCATGCTCCTGCATCATCCATCCTTAGCCGATCAGGTTTTGCGTGGCTTCGCGTTCCAGATACGGGATGCCGTTGATGTGCACAAAGTTCGGGCTTGTCACCGCATACTTAATTTTGTGCGTCAGTGTACTGCCGCCTTTCGGATCACCGTCCAGCACGTTACTCAGTGACAGCTTGCAGCCGAACGGCTCCACCTTCAGCTCTTCGTTGCCCGCTTTGGCATAGAACATCAGATCCACCGGCTCAATGCCGCGCCACGACCCGGCACGGCGGGCAATAGCGGTAATTTGCTGAAAGGTCTTGCTGCTCACCTCAATCTCACCTTCAGCGGCCACATCACCGGCCACCCAACCATCCGGCACACCCTGCGTACTGGCGGCGGCGCTGTTGTCCGTGATATCCAAGCTGACTTTCTCAACGTGGATCAATTCACCGTCCAGACGAATATCAATCGACTGGCCTGATAGACGCTGACTCATGCGCTCACTCCTTCAATGCTGGTATCCAGTAGCAGACTTACCGTGATGGATTTCGGGCACTCATACGGACGCACGACCATGTAAACTTCCACCGCCGAGGCTGATTTCCAGACAATTGTCACATCTCCATCCTGCGGGTTTTTCACCTCACCGGGGAACGTCACACCGTTAATCTGTACCGAAATGGCCATTGCCCGCAGCGTTTTAGCAAAATACGCTTGGTGCGCCGCAATACTGCTCGGTGTGCTGTTCAGCGAGCGATCGGCAATCTTGGCAATCGCCTGCAAGCGGATACGACGCGCCGCCTTATCCACGGTGCGCAGGTATTCGATCACCTGATAATCACCGCCTTCTGCATCCAACGTGCGACCATCAGACCAATACATGCCGTCATAGTCGGGATACCACATCGGCACGCTATAACGCTGTTTTTCAAGCGCCTGCAACGTGGCCAAATCCACCGCAACACTGGTGCCATCAAGCGGCAACGTATCACTGCCCAATTCCAGCAGTGCGCCGGTGGCCACACGCGCCGGGCTATCAGCAATCGTCACCGCGCGATTACACAAGCGGCCAACCAAAACGCCCGGCTCATTGCCCCATAAGCGGGGAACCAACTGCACCGCAGACGCGGCAATGCCCTGCTGCAATGCACTTAAACGCTCAAGATATTCCGCCCATGTTTCTTCGGCCTGCGGTGCCTGTACGGCCAGCGCAAACCAAACCCAACGGCCATATTTGGCAATCAACTCACTGCGCAGGCTGGACGCCGCATTAATTGGCGCTTTATCGCTAACATCATCGACCAACACCACGCCTTCAACCGATGCCACCGCCTGCGCTGCCCGCACTGCGTCTTCCCATGCTTCGGGCTCGCTGTCTTGCGCCAACACATGCACGTAACCTGCCCAGTTCTGACCGGCGTTAAGCATGGCCGCTTTAACATTACTTTTAAGTGGGCTGTCTGCTTCACCCAGCAACGCATCAAAATCAGATTGGGTATTCACCGCCACCGTTTTGCCTGCGTTGGTTTTGCCCATGCCGATATACAGCACAGTGCGTTCGATCTCTTTGGTTTCGCCTTGCAGCTGGTTAACTTGGTTAACCGTGACCTGTGGCCAACTCATGCCGATCCCCTAATATTTTGCGCGTTAACATCAGTGCCAAAGCCAATGGCTTGCAGCTGACGCGCCAGCGCCTTATTAAAATCATCATCGCTCATGCCAATAAACTGGCGGGCGGGCACATCTACCGTCCACGATGTTTTTGCAGGTTTCCCCTCCATCGAACGGATGATCGCACCGGCTTTCGCCTTGGTGAGTAATGCCGCTATTTCTTTGTAACCCAGCTTTTTCCAGCGCTTACCGTGGCGCACTTTGTACCCCAGCTTGCGCAGGCGCTTAGCCTGCTTCACCGTGGCGGGCTGATTGCCCTGTGCCTGATTTTTTGCCACCTGACGGCGGTTAATGGTCACGCTCATGCCGTTTTGCTGGCTGTACCCAATCACGCCCGCAGGCACCGGCTTAGCCCCGCTGCGATAGCCGCCCCCACTGAGATACAAGCGCACCGCCTGCTGTTGGGGCATTTCGCGGATATGCAATAATTTCGGCATATTGCGCAGCATCTTGCCTTTGCGCTTGGTCTTACGCCCTGCCCACTTCTGACCATCCGGCGACTGCTGATTACGCACGTTGCGTTTGGCCGCCGCCATCACGCCATATTTGGCCATGCGCCATAAAAACCGCTGGCGCTTTTTCGGCGGTAAATCCAGCTTGGCCAGCTCATCGCGCAGCGTTTTAAACTGCGCTTTGTTCAATTCACCGTTGGCAATCATTGCACCTGTCCAATGGGTGCGCCTTGCTCATCCGTCCCAAATACTTGCGCGGTGAGCGCCGTCCAAATCTCTGGATCAGCCAACCGCCAGCGCTGGCCATCAAAGGGGATCGCCCCCTTTTCATCAGGAACAATGCACAGCTCTTCAACCATGGGCACGGTCAGCACCACCGTGGCAGTTTCCTGATCGTCCACTGACACATCCCATTCAGGTGAACTATCGTCTATGCCGTTCTCAGCAAACAGACTGCGGTCAGCCTCACTTAGCCACGCAGTCATTAGCGCCATCAGCAAGCGCGGATCACACTGGCGATACGGGAAACGCTCCCACGAAAACAACGCCGTGCTGCGTAGAATGGCTAAACGGTACTGCCCCAGCCCTAAATCCTTTTGCGCGGGTATGTACTGCATTTCATCCATTTCACTGTTGAACGCCAGCATTGCGCGGGGCGGCACGTTGTCTTTAAAAAACTGCGTGAGTGATTCCAGCTGGCTCATACCTTGCGCACCGTGACCCTTTTCAGCCCTTTGATACTGCGGATCACAATGGATGCCTCCGCCAGTAGTCCGTTACGTGTTTCCGCGCTTTCCTGCCCCGGATGAGACTCACGGCGGCCAATGGTGGCAAACTCGCCCATCAAATCCGCTTTTGCGCGAGCATAGACGGCCTTTTTGTATTGGCCACACAGCAGGTTTATGCCGTCAATGGCCACGCCCGGCACATCCTGCGCCTGCATATATCCTTCACTGCCATGCTTAGCGGCCACGTCCCGCAGATCCCGATTCACTTCACCGGCTGCCGTTAACAGCGCCTGCGCCACGGTGCCGCCGTCAATATCGGGAGGAATGCTGCGCTGCTGCTGAAACTCTTTAAGGCTCAAATCAGGCCAAAAGCCATCATTGGTCAGCGGTGCATCTTGGTAATCAATCGGTGTTCCACTAAACATAAAACCTCGGTAAAGCGGGCTGACCGGCTTCCATGGCACATAGCACAGATGTGCATTGCCTCCACCGCGCCCGCTTGGCTTGCGGTAGTCGTTTTAACTCTTTTGCAGTGCCCGAATACGGGCGCTGATTTGTTTGCGCATCGTGCCCACGCCCACGTTTTTATACAGCCCCTCGGCCTGCGCCAGCATAAGCCCGGCTTTTTCCAGCTGTTCCACATCATCCAATGCGCTGGCGCGTGGCTTGCCTTCATCGTCGCGCAGCATCAGAAGCCCGGCGAACTTGAACCATTTGGCGGTGATTTCTTCATGTAACCGCCAGTTTTGCGTCACGTTGGTAAACGTGCGCGAAAAGTACGGCTCTACGCCATCGCCGCAGCTGGCGGCCATTTCAGCCCATGCCAGCATGGTGTCAGCCACAAACGCCGGAAACTTACTGCGAAAATTGCCCGGTGTTTCCTGCCCCTGAGCAATCGCCACATCCGCCCAATCCAACGCCTGATCAAACTCTTCAACGTCAAACAGCCACACTACGCAGTGAGACAGAATTGGGTTTTGGTACACCTCGTCGCTGTCTAAATACGCCTGCGCGGTGGGCAACCATCGCGGCAGCAGTTCATTGCGTTTCATGATGGTGCGATCACGCAGCGTATCGAGATTGCGCAGCCGCTTAACGTCACTTTCTAACGCAGCCAGTTGCACATGCAGGCTATGTTCAGCGTCTAATACCTGACACTTTTCCAGCGCCTGCCGGGCTTTGATTTTTGCGTTATGACGTTGAGCGGGTGACAACATGGCTTATTCTCCGGCTGGCTCTGACGGCTCGGTCACTTTGCCGATAGTCACGGCAGACTCATCAAAGGCGGCATAAATCTCCGGCTCTTCGATGGCATAACCTTCATTACGCAGATACTTGTTTTCGTACTGGGTACGGTCTTCAACAAACTCCGCTTTACGCTGGCGTGTATTACGCTGCGTGTAGATATGAAGGTTTTTAAGCGGCGTAACGACCATGCGTTTACCCGGCATAAATGGCGGCACCACTGCCGGACGGCCTGCAATCGTACTGCCTAACATCTGCGCGGCGATTTTCTCGGTTGGGCGGTCTGCTTTCTGGTACAAGCGGTATTGCTCTGCCGCGACCAAGTCAGCCCCAACCAGCACCACCAAGCGCGGATCATTACGGAATTGCTGCGGCAGCTTGGCATTCACCAAATCCGACGCCATCGCGTCCAGTGAGGCATAATCACCACCTTCACCCAATGTCACACCATCAGTGATAATCTGTGCACCGCCGTTGAATTCCATCATTTTGGCGTGCCAGCCAATATTCACATCTTCGCCGTTGGGGTTTTCCACTGGATCGGTTGTCTTGGCCACGCTTTTGCCGTTAAAGCCAATACGCAGCATATCGAGCGCAAAAATCTGCTCAGAGAACGCCTGCACCTTTTGGAAAAATTCATTTTCGTCACCGGCGTTCGCCCAGATAGAAAGCAAATCCCACGTTAAGGCCGCGCAAGAATCAGTTTTCACCAGCTTGTATTCGTTACCGTCCACACCCACGGTTCGCGAGAATCGCCCACCTTCTTTACGCCCGGTGTATAACGCAGAACTCCCGACTGAAACCACTTGGCCAGACAGCTGATCAACATCGGCGCAGGTGATCATGGAAAGAAACTCAACGGACTCTAGCAGCGCAGAACGTAGCTGCGTTTCTTTCGGATCGGTCAGTGAGAAATAACGGCTAACGTCACCCACCCCGTGAGACTCTGCCAGCGCTGAACTAAAAGCATGGATCCATTGCTCAGCGCGTTTATTTAATTGCATAAATATCCCTCTCGCTTATCGCGAAATAGTTTTAATTAAAGTGAATTTAATTCGCGAACAGGTTATTTAGACCAAATGCTTAAATTCTTTACGCTGGGATTTATCGCCAATATCGCGCTTAGGCAATTTAGTAATTTTTTTATCCAGCTTATTAAAATTGCTGACAATAGATTTGGCATTATCACGAATAAGCGCAAACTCTTCGGTATCGACAACTTCTTTTACGGTTTCAACATCAGCCTGTACTTCTTCAACGGCCTGTTCGGTTTGTTCCTGACTACCTTCTAATTTGGTAATACGGGCTTCTAAATCATTCACCGCATTAGCCAGCACCTGCAATTTATCGTCATTTTCTGGCGCATCATCATTAGGCTGCTCTTCAAAGTGTTTCGGTTTAATACCAAACCAGCTCTGCCAATTTTTCATATTATTACCCTGTTTAATTTTTCCAGCTTTGTTAATCGAAAATTCGTAATACCCAGACGCTGGGCGTAAACGATTTTTACGATGACTAAAACGCAGGCGCGTGGTGCCCACACTTGCGGGGGTATCAGTAACCGCCAACCCTTCTAAATACGTTCGACCAGTACCGCGAAAATTCCCATCGGGCGTTAGCTCCACAGACATATAAAGCATCTGGTCACGGCGGTTAGCATCAAGCAGGTAAGCGTTCGGGCGTAGCTGGACATAAAGCCGCACTAAACCATCGTCACCTTCTTGCCACATACATGCCAAGACTTCGCCAAAATTCCCGTAATCCTTTTCATGCTCTGGCCAAATTAATGCGGCATATAAATTCGGTTCATATAAATCCCCCGCATCAATAAGCCATTGGCGCTCTAAATTACGACCGTCAACAGTATCCCCTTCGGTAGCCACACAAAGCCAGTCAGTGCGTAATTGCGACATTATTTTTCCTGATTGCTTGTTGTGCTCTAACGAAATGAATTATTGCCTAATACTTTTCATGTAGCACTCGGTTTAATTCGTATAAATTCGGATATACGCCTATTACCGAATCAGGGCGAATTAAGCCCGGCGTTTATTTATAAATATCTCTGCATAATAAAGCCTATGGCTAAATACTCTCCTGAATTAATCGGCGTGGCGCGTGCTCTCTATTTAAGAAGAATGACGCCAAAAGAAATCGCCAATGAATTAAATCTGCCGAATGCGCGGATTATTTACTATTGGGCTGAAAAAGGTCAGTGGTCTGATTTACTCAGCCACGAAAGCACCGAGGAAGCGATAGAACGCCGCTACCAGCTGCTGGCTGGTAGGGATAAAAAAAGTGATATTGAATTAAAGGAAATGGAAATCCTGATCGCGCATGCCGTGAAGTTGCGGGCGCAATCTAATAAACACAAAGAAAAGCTGGCTGCGGCCAAAGGCGATAACCAATTTACGGCAGGCGCTGACGACGACGAACGCCCAGCGAAAAAGAAGAAGTACCGCAAAAACGATATTTCTAGCCTGAACCAAGAAGATTTTGATACATGGGCTGACGAACATCTGTTCGGCTATCAAAAGCACCTGCGTTTGAATATCGCCCAGACGGTACGCAATATTCTTAAGAGTCGCCAGATTGGTGCCACCTGGTACTTTGCTTTTGAAGCATTCGAAAACGCGGTATTAACCGGCGACCCACAGATTTTCCTCTCTGCCAGTAAGGCACAGGCCGAGGTTTTCCGCTCGTACATTGTCAACATTGCCCAGCAGTATTTTGGCATTGATTTGACCGGCAACCCGATCCGCTTAAGCAATGGCGCAGAACTACGCTTTTTGTCTACCAACAAAAACACCGCGCAATCTTATAGCGGGCATTTGTACTGTGACGAATATTTCTGGGTGCCAAACTTCACCCACCTTAATGAAGTGGCCAGCGCCATGGCCACACATGACAAATGGCGCACCACCTACTTTTCGACGCCATCAGCTAAAACCCATCAGGCTTACCCATTCTGGACAGGGGAAGAATGGAAGCGCGGCAGCAAGAAACGCGCAAAAGTTAAATTCCCCGAGTTTGACGAACTGCGCGACGGTGGCCGCGAGTGCCCAGATGGCCAATGGCGCTACATCATCACGATGGAAGATGCGATCCATGGCGGCTTTAACTTGGCCGATATTGAACGCCTACGTAACCGCTACAACGATTCCACCTTTGCCATGCTGTATATGTGCGTGTTTGTGGATAGTAAAGACGCCGTATTTAGCTTTGAGGATTTGGAGCGCTGCGGGGTTGAGCGTGATATTTGGCAAGATTTTGACATCAAGCTAAAACGCCCATTCGGTGATCGCGAAGTTTGGGCGGGTTATGACCCGGCGCGTTCCGGCGACCTCTCAACCTTTGCTGTTTTGGCACCACCGGTATTAGCGGTAGAAAAATTCAGGGTATTGGAAATCGTGAACTGGCACGGCATGTCATTCCGCTGGCAGGCCAACGAAATCAAAAAGCTATTCGCAAAATATAATATCCGCTATCTGGGAATTGATGTTACCGGCATCGGCAACGCCGTATTTGAAAACATCCAGCACTTCGCTGGCCGTGTTGCCGTACCTATTCGTTACAGCGTGAAAACCAAAGACGAGCTGATTTTAAAAGCGCTGGACGTTATCAGCAGTAACCGTATTGAGTGGCCAAAAGACCACACCGAAATCCCCGCCAGTTTCTTGGCCATTCGCCGCACCACAACCAACAGCGGCAACTCTATGACCTTTGTTGCCGACCGCAGCGCGGACACAGGTCACGCAGAAGCTGCTTTTGCTATTGCACATGCTCTGCATAACGAACCCATTAACTACGAAAACCGCCCACAATCACGTTGGAGGCTGAAACAAGCCGCATGAAAAAGAACAAACAACGCGCTATGAAGCGCCAACCAAATGCCCATGCAAAACACAAAATGAGCCTGCTCACGCTTAGTAAGCCAGAACCCATCTTAACGACGGGCACCGATTATCGTGATATTTGGTACGACAATGATTACGACCATTACACGCTGCCGATAGAGCGCCTTGCACTGGCACAACTGATTAACCTAAATGGCCAACACGGCGGCGTACTTTATGCCCGGCACAACATGATCGCGTCTGACTTTCTCAGAGGGGGCCTGACCCATGATGAGTTTAGGGCAGCCATTTTTGATTATCTGACGTTCGGGGATATCGCTATTTTGAAGGTACGGAACGGCTGGGGTGAAGTCATTGATTTAACGCCATTACCGGCGCTGTATACCCGCGTCCGTAAAAGTGGGGAATATGTGGTGTTACAAGATGGCGAGCCACTGGTTTACCCGGCCGAGGATATTATTTTTATCCGCCAGTATGACCCACAGCAGCAAATTTATGGCCTGCCGGATTATATCGGCGGCATTCATGCGGCACTACTCAACAGCGAGGCCACTATTTTTCGTCGCCGTTATTACCACAACGGTGCCCATACGGGCGGCATTCTGTATACCACTGATTCGAATATGACCGATGAAGTAGAAGAAGAGATTGAACGCCAGCTGTCCGAAAGCAAAGGGATCGGGAATTTCAGCACCATCTTGGTAAACATTCCCGGAGGGGATGAAAAAGGTGTGCAATTTATTCAGATGGGGGATATTGGCGCGAATGATGAGTTTGCCAACGTGAAAAACATCAGTGCCCAAGACGTTCTCAACGCGCACCGATTCCCTGCGGGGTTAGCTGGGCAAATTCCCCAGAACGCGGGCGGTCTAGGCGATCCAGAAAAAGCACGTAATACGTACCGAAAAGATGAGGTAATCCCTGTTCAACGTCGTTTTCGTGACGCTATCAGCGCCGATCAGGAAATCCCAGAACATTTACACCTTGTTTTTGACGTTGATACAACAAAGGCGGGTGCGGTATGAGGAGAAAAACGCTAAAATTCCAACAGTTAAATTCTATTGGAGCCAGAAACATGCGCGTTTTAAAAGTCGAATGTACAGAATGCGGTGCAAAGGCTGTCATTAAGAAAACAAACCGTAAGCACCGCGAAATTGCAGATATTTATTGTGCCTGTAGTGATGTGGAGTGTGGGCATACTTTTGTACTTAATTTAACCTTTTCACACTCCATCAGTCCCAGCGCCAAATCTGGCGACAAACTTCTAAAATCGGTGGTTCAGGGGCTAAGCCAAAAACAGCGCCAATTTGTTTTGAACTTACTGCAATCCTCTCCTGCTGCCTGATACATTGCCTCCATCTTGGAGGCATTTTTCTTCTTGATCTCGCTCATCCAACTGGTGCAACAACTCATCGGTTAATTCAGCAATCCATACTAAAGCCAACTCTCGATCATCACCAACGCACACGCCTTGCGTGACGAGCCTTGCGATTAAATCAATTCGCCGCAAATCTAAAGACTCAAAGAATAAATCGGCCACGACTCCCCCAAAGGTCAATTCATTTACTGTGTATTTATACAGTATCACAGATAATCAGATATAGTGAACCGATTTATGCCACTGATATGGTTCACTATTACGTAACGTATTAGTTCCAACCCGGCCATCTTTGATGCTCTGGGCTAGCCTCTACCTCAATCAGGCGATCATTTCGCCACGCGAGTGAACGCCCTTTACTGATTGTTAACCGGCTGCCGCACATTAGGATGCTTATTTCGTTCTCGCTACCGCTAAAACCCCGGCTTTTTAACTCATTCGATAATCGCCGCCATTCATCTGGCGTACAGTTAGTGACAGAACTCCAAGGGGCGGCGTTGCCGCCAGAAACACCGGCCTCCGCTGACGCTGTGGCCAACTTCGGTACTATTGCCCACTTAACCAACCGTGTAACCACTTCCGAATTGAGAACCACCGGGGAATAAACCCCGGTAACACGCTGTACATCCTCGCCGTACTGGTTGCCCTGCTCGGTGATTTCATAGGCGAGGCGAACGGTCAGATCCCGGCGTTTAACAAATGCGCCGCCCTGACATTCGGTGTAGGCGTACCAATTATTGTTATCCGCAGCAAAGCGCACATTATCCATATCCATTGTAGGTAAAATTTGTTCATCACCCGGCAGGCGACGCAGCTCACGCCATACAGTCACCGGCGCACCACCTATCTGCTGAAACTGACGAATACGCCAGCGGCTAGCCCATGCAGACACAGACTTGGCCATATCTTTCAAGCTCTCGCCGGTCTGATCGTCTTTCTCACCGTCTAGCGCATAACCATCGATATTCTTTGAAATGTATTTGGCGATGTAGCCCGTAGCGCTGCCCTTTTCTTCCTCAATCGGCACCGCATGAAAACGGGCTTTTTTGGCCTCTGGCGTATTCAATTCGTGGGTATCTACCTCATAGGCATATTTACGTAAAATTTCACGTACCCGCTCAACGTGGCAAGGCTGCATAAAAAGCAACATATGCCAGTGCGGTGTACCATCATGGTGCGGCTCCGCCACACGAAAACCGAAAACAGATATTTCCTCACGCTTAAGCGCAGCACGGGCACGCGCCCAAACCTTACACAAATACTTTTGCGTGGTGCGTGGATCTGCGCCGTTCCATTGCTTAACGAAACCACCGCGACTATGGACGGCGTGATAAGCCGATGGCGCGGTGATGGTGTAAAACTCGCCCGCACACCCCATGTCTTTTGCTAAATCTTCAAAACCTCTCATTCGCACCATTAATTCACATCTCCTAATTGCAGGGTTTGCACTACTGCCATTAACCATGTCCTCCATAGAAACACGCTGGCCAGTGTCCTTATCTTCCAGTTCAAAGCTCTTGAAAAATTCACGGTTTCTTTTCTTCTGCTCAATCCATTCATGCAACCCACCACGCGATACATACGCAGATGCAGCCTTTTGCACCTGTCCCACCGCAATGGCCAGATGCTCTCTATGCAAATCACGGCGACGCTTTAGGCGCACCAACCACCAATCCGCAGTCATCATGCGCAAAATGCCAGATTCGGCGGATTGCGTAGGCAGTGAACGGCGACCATTGATAAATGCAGCCCAAGCAGCCCAATAGGGTGGCACTGTGCCGATCTGCTCAGTTAGCTCACCTAGATAGCGAAAAGCAGAAAGTGTGCGATCACGCATAGCAGCTGCATCAGGTGCCTGCTCTGCGCAATGCTCTTCGGTAAATGCCATAAACGCCTGCGCTATATAGTCCGCCGTATCGGCAGACAGCTTGCGCAGCTCATCACGGTTTAACGTTGGCAGGTCTTTTAGCTGGGGATAAAAAGGAAACGTAGCCTCTGCAATTTTCGGGCTACACTGGCGGTATTGGTCAGCGACTAAACGCAGACGTGGCAATATATTTTCACCCACAGTAGTGCGTAAAAACGTATTGGCACGGCGGCGGGCTTCGTGTGGCTCACTGCTGTTATAGATTTTGGTATAGCGCTCAACAAAATAGCGGGCGAGATAGTTGGGAATATCTTTCAGCAGGCTATGACGCCACTCATAATCGGCACTGTCCAAGTGCCATAAATCACGTTCGGCCATACTAATATCTTGTGGCGCACCCGGCGCAAACTGCTCACACCGCCATTGATTGACGGTGTGATAGGCTTCTAGCTGTACGTCGATAACGTCCAGCATTAGGCACCAGTCCAGTTCAATTCGCGTAACGCCTCAAGATAAAGGCCAGCCAGTTGCTCAACGAGTAGCAGATAATCAGACTCATTAAATTGAGGATGACCATTCATAGACCGCCCAACGCACTCGCTGACTAAATCACGTAGCAGCATTACTTTGCGGTCATAAATGGCCAGAACGCCCCAAGACGTTACACCCGCATGGGTATGGGAAATTTCCAACACCAAACGACGCGGGCGGGTTTTCGTTTTCTCCTGCACAGCAATGGCAAGGTGGCTATTGATGATTTTACGCATGGTTGAAGCTCACCATGGTCAGCTCAAACGACATCATCACGTAACCAGCACCTGCACAACGTGTTAACGGCTCAACGTGGTCAATGTTAGTTAGATGAGTAATCACCGCGCTTTTCTTTCTTCCGGTAAAACGATTACTGGCACTATCCCATTCATTAAGAATGATCAGGTCTCCATGATGAAAATCACGATCATTAACGCGAAACTCCGCTTTCTTTTTGCCATCAGCTACCGCTTGAAAATATTCAGGCAAAATCTTTAACTCATGCACTTGGTGGGAATGTTTCAGTTCCATGCTGCACCGCCCTTGCTATCTAAACTCGCTGACTCTTCGCGGATCAGCGCTATGATTTCCGCAGCCGAA
>Ga0302347_1001999_pt1 | contig 22190 bp, 26 predicted proteins | sample PhyWR1_FD_202178 | JGI IMG/M metagenome (GOLD analysis project Ga0302347, IMG submission 202178) | Leaf surface microbial communities from wheat plants in UC Gill Tract Community Farm, Albany, California, United States - DLSL W.R1 (v2)... | ecosystem: Host-associated > Plants > Phyllosphere >...
TCCACCACACAGCGGCCGGCGATCCAGTCGCGTTGCACCGCAATCACAATGCCCTGCTTGCCAGCGTCCAGGCCCCAGCGCGGCGCCGTTAGCGTGACGGGCTGGCCCAGCTCAAGCGTGAGCAGATGCGCATATCCGCGCAGGCTGTAGACCGTGCGCGGCACCTTCCACATCGCCAAGCGGCGATCCGCTTCGGCCTGGGCGTCGGCGGCCCGCTGCAGCAGCGTGTCGACCTGGGCCGGCTCGGCATACAACCGGTACGCAGCGGCCACCACCGCGTCACGCGCAGTGACCGTGAGCCACTCCTGTGCAAACAGGTCCTTGTGCGCGGGCGGTATGCCCGTGTCGAGGCTCGTTTGCGTCGTCCAGGCGCGGCAGTAGCCCAGCTTGACGCCGGCGACCACATCAGTGCGCTGCTTGATCGACAGCGACCCCGCCTCATAGTCCGACGGGCCAATGGCCACAAGATCGCCCACGCCTGGCAGCGCGACCTTGACCAGCCGCAGCACCCCCTGGCGACTCATGACCACCTGGGCGCCGACGCTGGCCGCGATCTGCTGGCAGCACTGCAGCACGTTGGCCCGGTCCGGCAAGCTCACACCCAACACATGCTGGTTCAGCACGTTGAACGCGTCGAGGCTCGCGGTGTCCAGATCGGCCGGCGTGAGCCGCTCGCTGGGCGTGCCGTAGGCCGTGGCCAGCGTGCGCACCAGGTTGCCCGCCGTGTTCTGGTACGGCGTGCGCCCCTGCGCGCTCACAGTAATGGTGCCGGCCGGCGTCGCCAGCAAGCGGAACCGACCGCCGCCAAGGTCAACGAACGCCACTGGAACCCCGTTGTCCCGCACCTCGATCAGCCGCTCGATTGCGCCGTTGTGCAGCTGGTATGTATGGTTTGTCGGGTCGATCAGAAGCGGCTCGACGTTGTGGCACTCGCCCAGCAGCACCGGCAGCAGCCGGTCCTTGTTGGTCGTCGTGCCGCCAAGCACTGCCTCTGCCACTGGCGTATTGAGCCGCTCGAGCTTGTTGCGCAACACGATGTTCAGCCTGCCGGCCGTACTGCTGCCCAGGTCGGCCACCACGCCCGAGAACTCGAGGCGGAAATCGGCGCGCGGCCAGGACACATCCCCGATGTAGACCCGGATCGCCCGATTGACCCACACATCAGACAACCACGCATCGAGCGCGCCGTCTTCGTTATGCAGCTCGATGTCACCCGCGCTGATCGCGGGATTGCCGTCTAGGCTCAAGCGCTCGCTGAATGCGAAGCCACCCGCAACGCAGGGCAGATGCATTCGGTTGGCCGGCATGTCAGTGGGCAGCGTCGTGTAAGGCACGGTCGAGAGATACCGAGGAACATCGGTATCCACCTCGATCAGCGCCACGCGATAGCCGTCCCGGACTAGCCATGCCTGGTATTCAGCATCTGTCATCTAGGCTTTGCTCCTTCGCTGAGTGACTTGCCCCATTCCGCGCGCCCGGATGCTCGGCTGAAACCATTCACCACGCGCTCGGCGTTGGCGTCGCTGGATTGCGCATTGGCGCGAGCCAACATTTGCGCGTTCCGCTCGCCGGACGCCTTCAGCTCTGAGACCTCCTCACTCAGCGCCTTGATCGCAGAAGCCATTGCAAACATGCCATCACCCCGGCCATAGCTCGACCAATCTGGCGTGTACTCACGGTTTTCCTGAGCCGTAAGAACGCGCTCTCCTTGATGGAGTTCTGCGATGTAGCCATTGAAAGGCACATAGCCCAGGCCATCAGCATGCGAGCCGTCGATGCCTTTCATGCGCGCCACGGCGTCAAAGATCTTCTGCATCTCCGCACGCGCAGCCGGGTCCATGAGCAGCCCCATTGCGCCGCTGAGTTCCGCCTTCCAATTCGCGGTTTCAATGTTCCCCATCGCTGAAGCGACGTAGCGCGCGTCCGTCGAGCTGCCACCTGCACCACCCAGCAGCGACACGTAGCTTTGAGCAAGCGTCGCAAAGCTGCCAGTGCCTGCGGCCGCGCCGGCGTTTAGCAGCGTTGCCAGTTCAGCGGGCATGCCACCGAGCAATTCCCGCACTGCCTCGATACCGTCCGCGGTGCGCAGCATCTCGTCCACCTGTCGCTGGAGCAGGTCCTTTTCGACGGCAAACTCCGACTCGGCCTGGCCATACGCGTCCCACAAAATCCCCTGCAACTGCTGGAGCTGCGCAAGGCTCTGCGAAGACACACTCAGCTGCTGCTGAGCCTCCGTCTGCGAAGACAATCCCAGCGCATCGAGCGAGCCTGTGACGCTGTTGAAAATTTTTGTGTAGTCGCCGCTGGACGCGAAATACTGCCGGGCCAAGTCCAGGTAACTGGTCGAGGCACCTTGCAGCGCGCCCATGGCGGTTGCATCGCCGTGCTGGGCCTTTGCCAGCGTGTCGGCGTACTGCCGCGCGGCCTCGGCAAGCTTCTCGCCCATGGTCAACGGCGACAAGGCGCCGATTTTCAAACCGTCGACGTAGCTGCGCAGCGATTTGCCAAAGTCCAGCAGTTTCTCTGCATTGGCCTGCTCGAGCTGATGGCGGCTCAGCACCATATCAGTCAGCTGACCCGCAAGCTCAATCTGCTGCTTGTAGTCGGCCTGCACCATGGCATCCCACAGGCGCTGCTCGCGGATGCGGGCATATCCGGTCCCGCTGCCTCCCTGTGCGGCATCGATTCGATCCCACAAAGCTCCTGCTGCGTCCATGGCGGTGTGCGCAGCAGTCATTTGTCCAGCAAATCCCTTGGCAAGTCCTGCCATCGCTGCAAGCGCATCAGCGGCTGCCTGTTTGGCCGTCTCGGCGGCATTTTTTGCTGCCTCCTCGAGGTCGTCAAACACCTTTTGACCATAGTCGGCGATCGGACCAAACGAGGCCGACATTGCCATGAGCTTCGCGGCCAGCTCCATCTGGCCCGATTTCATCGCCTCCTCAACCGTCAGGCGGAACATCTGCTTTGCAGCATCTCCTTGATAGGGATCGATGTACAGGCCCATATCAGCAAGGGATTGCATCTGCAACTCGCGTTGCGTCTGCGCCCGCTCGCCTTCGGTGTAGAACCGCTCGTTGAATGCGGCAGCATTGCTGGCAAGCGCTTCGATGCTGCCCGAAGCAACCAACAACCGGGTCTGCAACTCCCCAGAGAGGCCTGCAAACATACCCATCGTTTTGCCCAGGCCCTCGAACACGGTTTTCACTGTTGCGATCTGCTGCAGCGCTGCATTCAGCGTGTCAATGTCTTTCGCAGTCGCCAGAATCTGATCGGCCCAGCCCGGCAGATCCATGTCCAAGAACACGTTTTTCACATCCGTGGCTATCGCATTCAGGTACTCCTTGTTGCCGGCCTCGCCGTCTGCGAACTCCCGCGGCGCCCACTTGCTCGCGCGCGAGTCGTCCCAGTTGATGAGCACCTGGCCCAGCTCATCAGCAATCTTGAGCGAGCCCCAAGATCCGTCCTTGCTAGAGTCGTCTGCAAAGGCTGTGGCCACGCTGTAGCCCGCAGTCTTGCCGAAGGAGACCGCAAAGGCGTCAAGTGTCTGGCCCAGGCCTTGCGCAATGCCGCTGATGCCGGCTTGCATCTCCGCGTTGTACTCATCGCGATGGCCCATGCCGAAGGTGGCCTGGTTGTAGATCCCCGCGCCCGACTGCACGCCCGTCGCCAGGCTATAGACCGCGCCCGCACCCTTGTGCTGTGTGCCAGAGTCGTCCAAGCCATCCAGCAGACCACCCAGCGCGCTGCCAATCATCGTCCCGATACCGGGGAAGATGTAGGTTCCGATTGCAGCGCCCGCAGCAGAGCCGACCTTTCCTTGCGACAAGGAATACAGCGCGCCAAGGTAGCCCGCGGCAGACCCGATGCCGCCAGACATACCGGGGATGTCTTTGAGGTATGTGTCGACACTGGTGATGGTGCGACTCAGGTCCAGCATCGACGTGCCCATGCCCTCCCAGCCATTCGTCACCAACTTGAAACTGGCATCAGATGCCCAACCGCTGGCCTTGCTGCCCCAGGTGCTCCAGTCGGTCAGTCCGCCGCCAGGAATACCGCCGCTGGAAGCGTTCGAGCTCGTGCCCGTCCCAAGGCCTGAGTTCGCCCCCATCAGATTGCCAACCACATTCACCACGAATGGCTGCAAGAACATTTTGTAAAGCTGATCGGCAACGCTCGTCTTGAACGTTGTCACCAGCGATTTGCTAAAGCTCTTCCAGCCGGCTTTTCCGTTGTTGAGCATGTCGGCAAAGCCTTGGCTGAAGATATCGTCGTATTTGGAAACCGACGATTTCCACCCATCCAAGAACACCTTGCTAGAGGCCTGTGCCGTGGCGATCGCAGCACCTGCACGCAGGCTGGCAATCATCTCGTCGCGCTGGGGCTGATCAAAACCAGTATTGGCGTTGACTGCAGCGATCTGCTTCTTCAACTCCAGTTCGATACGGTACTGCTCGATGGCAATTCCACGCGCCTGCTCCGATTGCCCCATCATCGAAAGCTCAAGCTGCAGCAACTCGCCGCTTTCGCGAATGCCCGTGTTGTATTCGTCAACACGCATGCGCCCCTGTTCGCGAGCCTGGCTTTGCGCCACGTAATCAGCGTTCAGCTCATCCTGCAAAACCAAGTACTCTTGGTAGGCGGCAACGGCACGCTTTGCCGCTGCAGCCTCATCCTCCAGCTTCTTAGCCTTCGCCAGCGAATCCTTGATACCCGTGATCGTGGCCGCGCTGACCTTCGCCTTACTCCCCGACAGCAAGCCGTCAAGCTGGATCTGCAGTTTCTGCGCCGTCGACAGCTTGCCGCCCTGCTCGGCCTCGAGCTTCAAGGAGGCCACATAATCGTCGACACTCTTTTGCAGTGATTTGTATGAGTTTTCGGCGGCCTTGAGCCCCTTGGTGTCCGTAGGTTTATCAACGGTAGGCTTGGACGGCTTTCCACCCAAATCAACACGACGCGGGTCTGTCGCCGCAGACGCGTTGCGCGTGGCATAGCTGTCATAAAGCGCCTGCTCTTTACGGGCGTTCATGATCCGCGAGGTCGTGGCGTCGAGCTCCCTACGGGCGGCTTCGCCGTTTTCCTTCATCGCGGCGCCGATGGCACGCACAGCATCGAAGTCAAAGGAGAAAAACGCTGCGTATCCCGCAGCCAAACCGCCCAACGTATCACCGGTTTGACGCAAGACGTATAGCGTTTCAGCAGCCATAACGGCCACCGTCTCGAAGAAGGTCGCGACCCCGCCCTGCATCGCAGCCAGCGTTCCCGCATCCTTGGCAGCATCAGCGGACGCACCACCCATAGCGCGCAGAAGTACCGTCGCATCCTCTAGGACGCTATTGGCAAGGGTCACGCTGTCAAAGATCAGCGAACCAGCCTGCTGAGAGTTGATGGTCCGGAACAATTCGTCCCAGGTATCACCCAGTCCGGCAATGATGCCGTCCAGAGTCTTGGCGCGCTCTTCCATGGCGCCGCCGAACGTGGTGTTGCCGATGTTCTCGAGATACTTGGTGATCTCGGAAGAACTGTTCTTGATGGTCGTCGTGACGCCTTGGAACGTGAACGAGACCTTATTGCCTTCTTTCGACGCCTTGATGCCGAATTCCTTCAGGCGCTCGAACTCACCTGTCGAAGCATCGGCCACTGCCTCGATCATCTGATTGAGGTCCTTCCCCATCGCAGATGCAGTGTTGCCGAAGCTGTTGAGCGCGGCACGCGTGGGGTCCAAGCCCAGCGCCTTCATCTTCACAAAGCCGTCGGTGGCTTGAGCCAGCCCGAACGGCGTCGACTTGGCGAAATCCTTCAACCACGCCATTTCTCGCTCAGCGGCCGCACTGCTGCCGGTGACGGTTTTCAGGCTGGAGTTGAGAACGTCAAACTCGCGCTGGACGCTTACCAGCTTGCCAACGAATCCAGCCACGGAGATACCGGCGAGCACGCCCCCGATGACCTTCCCAAGCCCCCCCATGCTGTCCGCAATATCATCTGCGTAACCAGTGACAGTACGCTTAGATTTTTTCAGCGTCGCATCCAGCTGGGAGTCATCACCCGTGATCAGGAGCTTCAGGTAGTTGACAACGCCATTCATGCCCGCACCTCCACGATGCAGCAATCAAGCGTCGGACCTGCGCCGGAAAGAACGCAACTGCTGCGCCAGGCCCTGGGAAACGCGCTCCCTACGCTGAACAGCGTCTTCATGAGATTCATACGCCCCACCAGGGGCTGCAGCCAATGGACTGGCACCTGCCGCTTTTTCGACGGCATAGGCAATAGAGAGCTTTCGCAGCGTGGATGCCTCCCATGGCGAGAGATCCATACCCGTGACTCGCTCCCACGCATCGATTTGCTCGTAACCGATAGGCACTTCGCCCATCGATGAGAAATGCATTGGCCCAAACTCATAAAGGAACTCGAGCAGATAGGCTGCTGGACCCGGATCAAGTGCCGGCAGATCTGCCCCATCAGCCAGGAGCTTTTCGCGACGAGTAACAGAGGGAGGATCATCCGGGCTTGCTTTTGACTTTTTCGGGCTTTTGACTGGCTTGGGCCTGGCATCCAGCCAGCCCATCGTGCGCACGTACAGCGTCAGGCTGTCGGCGCACTCGCCGTAAAATTTGCCCAGTCAGCACCGAATTCGTTCACTTGGCTGGTGATCCAGCCGCAGCGCGGATTTGCATACATCGCGACCATGGCGGGGCGCAGTTGTTGACCTTCCAGATCGATGCCTGCAACCGAATGCGTGATGTCCGCCATCAGGTCGGCAGTCTCTTTGAGGCGCTCGTCTGGCGTGCGTTCTTCAATTGCGCGACGCCCCTTTTTCGACAGGGCTAGGAGTCGACGATGCCCGCGCGACTGGGCCTGGCGGTGCTCGTCGGAACCTGGGCCGTAGACAAAAATTTGCACGGGCTTTTCGGTACCGTCCGCGTCCTTGAAGTACAGCGGCTCACCTGCTTCGTTCTTGAGGTGCAGAGGGGCAATGTCTTTGGCGCCGAGTTCGGAGATCTTGATCATGGTGTTTCCAGCTTTTTGAATGGAGGGGTGAAAGTTGCTTCAGCAATTGCGACAGCCGCAGCTGCCGCGATCGCCAATCAGGTGAGCTCGAACTGAGCTGTAAGGTTGAGAGCGGCAACGATCGGGCCGTCTGCGCGCGGGTTGGCAACCGAGTTGTCGCTCCACTTGAGGAAGCGGTAGCCTGCGGCCGGCTGCGCAAAGACAGGCTTGCCCATCCCACCCTGCAGCACCGACTGAGGCGTGTCACCAACGATGGAGCCGTTCGCATCGGCGGTATAGGTCACCACAAAGCTCACACCGGAAACTTCAATGATGTCGTTATCGATTTCCAATTGAGCCGACTTGCCGGTGATCGAGTCAACACCACCGACACTGGTTTTGAACGACATGCACTGCGCCGTGAAATAGAAACGCGAACCATCCTGCAGCTGAATGCAGTAGCTGAAGCTGTCATCGGTATCCAGCGCCGCAGTCATCAGCGCCTGGCCTGCATCCTTGGCATCGCGCGCCATGGGCAAGGTAATGCTGCCGTCGTTGAAACTGCCCTTGCGCTTGATGGTGCGCCGTGTGCCAACGGGGGCGTGGGTAACCTGCGCGAATTCGCGGCCAAACTCACCCAGATCGGTGATTTCAGCCACTTCAGTCCAAGCAAGGGCCTGAAAACCTGCCGCATCGTAGGTGACAGGGCGTGTGGGGCTGACAAGCAGAACGCTGCCAGCCGAGGTACGGACGTTTTCGACGCTCATGGCGTATTCCTTTCAAGGGGACGAAGAGACAGGCACACGCGGCGCGCCTTCGGTGGTGATGTAACGGCACAGCCAGACGCTGCGCAGCCGGTAAACGATCTGATTGCCACGGCCGTCGTGTTCAGGCCTGCTGCCGAGTAGCCGAATGCGCTCGGGCACCAACACATCGACGTGGGTCAGAGAGGGTCCGTTGAGGGCTTCTTCCAGCTGTGCCAGCAACTCGGATGCCTGGGCGCGATAGTCACCATTGCTGGCAACCAGGCAATGCACCTCGATGCGGAAATTGCGCTGCTGTGTACGTTGGCCATTGCGTCCATTGCTCAACAGCTCGACGGTCTCTTCGCCGGCCTCGATCTCGAGGGCCGGAGTCTTGGCCGCAGCCACCAGATCCACACCTTCGATGCGCACCTGGTCGCCTGCGATGGTCCCCGCCTGGATGAGCACGCCACGCACCGCAGCCAGGATCTGGTCTTGCATGTGCTTAGCCATGAGCGCCCCCCGTGGTGCGCAGCTGCAACGTGACCCAGCCCGAGCTGTCGGGCTCGACCGGCCCTGCAACCGCGTAGGCAATGCCATCGATATGCAGGATGTCGTCCTGCTCGAGGCCAGGCGCGTTGACGATCGCAAAACTGCAAGTGGAAGCGGCGCCTCCAATCACATCCAGCGAACTGTGTGGCACGTTGCGGAAGATGACGCCGAACGGCTCGCCGCCGGAGTACGACGCCGCTGCGTTCGCACAGTGGCGGACCTGCGCTTCGCGCACGCGCGCAGCACGATCGGCAAAAGGGGACAACATATGCACGATCAGCTTCAGGCGGCCACGCTGCCCGGCACGCCGGCGAAACGGGCGAGCACGAACGTCTCGCCAGCGGCCGCAGAAGCAAATGCCGCCACAGCGCCCGACACATCGCCAGCAGCGGGAGCGCCATCAGTGGTGAACACCTCTGCCGACACATCCCAATAAAGTGCGTCACCCTGAGCAATGGGCAGGCCTGGCGCCTTCGGCACCTCATATACGCCAAGCAGATTGGCATTGAACGGCTCGCCCACAGCAGCCGGGTGGTTGGCGACTGCCAGCAAGGCGCCAATTACCACGACCTGGCCTGACGCCACAGCCGAAGAGGCGGCAAGCACTTCGATCACTTCGCCGCGCTGAATGTAGTTTTTCATATGCTGATCCTGAAAATAGGTTCTGTGTTGATGGAGCTTCAAGCGCCGGTGCTCTTGACCATGCCGCGGTGCTCGAGGGCCTTGGCGGCAAAGTCAAGCGTGGCGCGCAGCTTCACGCCGTCCACGTCTTCGCTGGCGAAGGTCTCGGTGCGCAAGCCTTCGTACCCGTCGACATAGGCGTACTCCACCGTGTCGACCTGAGCCGAACGGCCCAGCAGATAGAACGCGGTAGCGGAGTTGGCGTCCAGCAGCGATTCGACGATCGGCTCAAGCGCTGTGCGTCCACCCGCGCGAAACTCGTTGACATCGCCCGGATTGGCCGGAACGTAATTCGAGCTGGTGTACTGGTAGGCCTTGGTCTCCAGATCACTCGGCACCAGCAGAAAGGCGGGACTGATATTTAGTACCTCGCCGTCTGCGCCCTTTTGTTGGCGCATGGCCTTGCGCGCATCAGAGAGCGCATCCAGGGACAAGGCAGAGCCGGCACCAGTCTTGAGGTTGCCGTGGTCCGCGTGGAAAAGAGGCTTGCCGTCAGCCATCTTCGGATTGGACAAAAGTTGCTCATAGACCAGGCGGTTTTCAAGGCGGCGTGCGCTGTCGGCAAAGCGAGTGCCCACACGCGAAATCGCATCTAAGTCGTCGTTGACGATCATCTGCCGCGTAATCGCCAGCGAGCGACCAAAGCTGAAGGCGCGATATCCCGCAACGTCTTCCGACAGATTGCCGTAGGTGTACTCGCCATGTTCGTTGAGCTTCTTGAGCTCGGTATCGCCGCCCACGCCAATAACATTGCGAATGCGGAAATCCTGCAGGTTGGAGGCCCGGCGAGCCCACAATTGAAAGGTACTGTCGGCAGCCTCGTACGCCGCGCGCAGCACGCGCCCACCCACACCGCCCAGCAGGGCCGGGAAATCGCCCGTACCGTGGTAGCCAGAACGGGTACGCAAAGCGCGCTCGACCACTTCATTGCGGCTCATGCCACGGGTCGCGACACCCAGGCCACCCAGCACTTCGCGGCTCAGTTCCAGCAGGCTCAAGCCACGATACTGGCGGCCGATATCGCCCAGCTGGTGACTGGGAAGCATCCGATGCATCAACGCATCTTCAATTCCGCGCATGCGCGTGTCGTGCTCGTCACCCACAGTACGAATCGAAGTGCTTGGACCTTGACCCTGTTGTTCAGAGCGCTTGTCGAGTTCATCCAGCACAGCAGAGCGGGCTTCATCCATGGTTGCCTGGCGGGCCATCAGTCCTGCAGACAGATCAGTGAGGCCATGGCGCTGGCACAGGCCGAGGATTTCGGCGGCGCGCTGACCCGTGAACGCGGCAGCAGCGGCAGCGCCTGGCTGACCTGGTGCCGCAGGCTGCGCACGGTTTTGAACTTCGGGCGTGGCCGGCGCAGCATTTGCTGCAGATTGCCCGCCTGCGCCGGTGTCGATGGTTTGGGGCATGCGTTGTTGCTCCTGATTGGTTTGGGCTGCTGCCCGGGTGGTGAACTCGCAGGGCAAGCCGAGGGCAGCCCCGCCTTGTGCTGTGTCTGCGGAAGGAGAGCTACGCGTGCCAGCACCAGGGTCGGCGGGCACGGTAACGAAAGAGATTTCTTGGGGCATCCAACGAACGGCGCGATACAGGTCGGCATTGACGCCGTCCGTGCGGTCTTGAGCGCGAGTGATTTCGTAGCGCTGGACGCTGTAGCCGAAGCTGATGGCGCGAATGACGCCAGCCTTGATGTCGGCCACAATCCCGGACAACTCAGGCCGCTGGCTCAAGCGCAGGGTGGCGCGCCCTTCGCCGCCATCGATCCACCCCCGCTCGGCGATACCCAGAATTGCGGCAACACCACCGTAGGTGCGATGACCATCGATCACCTGGAGGGTTCCGGCATCAAACCGAGCCATGTCGACCGCTTCAGCAGTGACTTCGAGCGACTCGTCGTAAGGCTTGCCTTCCCAATAGTCGAAACGACGAACGGTGGCGCCTTGCGTCCAAACAACCTCAACGGTGTTTTCCGCTTCGTTGAACGTGCTGGGAACCAGAGTCGCCGCGCGGGTTTGCACCGGCAGGTCACGAACCTGTGCGGAGGGAGCGGATGCGTTTGTTTGAGGCATGCGCTCAGTTTTCCGCTTTCACTGTCTCAAATACAGAAAAACTGAGACGATTTCACTTCCCGCCCTGCCCCTCCATTTGCGCGACCAGATCAATCGGGTTTTGGGCACCCCACAGGGCCGCAAGCAGCGGAAGAATGCCGCGGTCGCTAAGGCGCCGCAAATCCTTCTCCAGCTCGGAATAGACCGTCTCAGGGTCGTATCCGCGACGGCGAATCGTCTCGCTGATGCTCTGCAAGCCTCCCTTGATCGCACTCAGGTCGCTGGCAACATCCTGCACAGGATTGGGGCTTGACCATTTGGGCGTACTCCAGTCAGGCTCAGCTACCCCCGCAGGCATCGTCGCCACCAGATCCATGGCCGCTAGGAACCAGCGGGCGATAGGCGCGCAAAGTCGCGGCACAGTCACCCGCCACTGCTCCGACTCGACCTCCGAACGAAACTGGTTCATCCGCACGCGCGAACTGCTGAAGTTCACTTCGGTCAGATCACCTGTCATAAGCTCGTATGGGCAGCCGTAGCCTGCGGCTACCTCTTTCCAACCACCCTTCATGTAATCGCCGAAGCCTGGAACAGCCTTAGGCTCGATGAAGGTCGGATTTGTCATGCCAGGCGGCAACCCTACGATGCCACCACCGGCCAATTCTCCGAGGTCCATCAGGCCCGGCTGCTGGCCCTCGCTTTCTGACGGCAATGGTGGAGTCCCTGCCGCAGCGTCTTGTTCAGCGAGCACCCCCATACGCGACTCAAGCTGTTTGCGCTGCAGCTCCGAGTCACCATAGGTGTGTAAATCGCGGACTTTGGGAATGATCGGCGCCAATCGAGAAATGCCGTCCTGTTGGCCAGCGCGCTGCGGATCAAAGTGATGAATGATTTCCTCCGCAGGCACGCGCTCGCTGGTGCCGCTGCGACCCAATGTCCACATTCCTGCGTCACCTGGGTGGCGGTCGAACAGGTAATAAGCGACCCGTTGGCCGCGCTTGTCATACTCGATGCCGCGGATGATCTCTCGTCCACCGCTCAACACGCCGTTGCGCTCCACATCGAGGAAGTCGATTTCGAGCAGCTGCAGCTTGAGAGGCACTGTCGACCCCATACGCTGAATGCGTTTGCGGATGAGCACGGCGCCGTCGACGTCGCGCGTGCGCTCTGCTTTGTACTGCAGTCCATAGAAGTCGAGCAGGCCGTCATAGTCTGCATGGGGCACCCATTCACGCCAGCGCTTGGCGAGCGCCTCATCAGCCCAAACGGGCACGATACCCTGACCGACCCGAGCAGCCAGAACGGCACCCACGGCGCTAACGATATTTGGAACGTTCTGAGCCAGTGATCGGGCACGCACACGCAGCTCGCGAGCGTCAGCAGCATGGTCAGACGTAGGGCTAGCCCCAGCCCGCTTGACACGCCAGCCGTCAGCGCGGCTCGCGCCCTCATAGGCGCGCACCAGCATTTCACGCGCAACTTGGCGTCGTATGCCGTTCGTCGGAGAGAAATAGCCCACCACTCGATCAACGAGGGTGGGAGTGGCCCTGCGGGCAGCGGTTAGGCGCTGCATGGTCAATGATCCCGCAGGCCGGCAAATCGAAACCTCGCGACAACAGCTCGCGGGCGGCCCCTGCCGGACAATGCCGAAATTTGCGTTTGCAGATCCCTACGTGCGGCGGTCATCTCGTCCAGATTGCGATAAGTGACCGAGGCGCCATCCTCGGTCGTAATAGTGCGCTCGCCGCTGTGTATTGCGGCATTGAGGCGCTCAAGGCGTGCCTGAAGTTCATTGTGCGTGCTCATATGCTGCACGCTACCGGGCTCACTGTCTCATTTCCAGAAAACCTGAGACGGTTTCAGCCCGGCTGCTTGAGATGCCGGTACACAGTCGCGCGGCTGATGCCCAGCGCGCGCGCAACGCCGGTGGCATTGCGGCCATTCCACAGCCGCAAAACCTGCCTACGCTCTTCGGCTTTGTCCGTTGAAGACCTGACTGGTACGTACGCCGCTTGGCCCGCAAACTCTTTGCGCAGCTGCTGCTCCACTCGCTCGACCGATGCTGCATTCCCTCGCAGCTCGGGCAGCAATTCGATGAGGTACTCGAACATGCGATCAACCAGGTCAGGACTGAAATTGGCCTCAGGCGTGGCTGGTGTCTTAGCCTCGTCGGGAGCCAGATAGGGAACGACATTGGATTTTTGGGACATCTTGAATTACCAGGAACGAGAGAATCCACCATTGCGGCGGCCAGGCGCTGCACGACGCGGCACAGCGGCCGAGGTGCGTGGCGCGGCAGGAACAGAAACTGAGGGCGATTGCGGCGCGGACATCGAGTCGACCGCGGGAGGCGGCGAGGTCATTGCCGCAGGTGCTTCGGGTGGGCTGAAGAGGTCACGCGCTGGCTGCACCATTTGCTCAACTTGCGTCCAGCGTGCATCGGTGTACTTGTGCAAGCCCTGGGCCATTGCGGCGTGAATGGCGTAGTTGCGGCAGTCCAAGTCCTCATTGCGTGGCCGGCGCTTCACCCATCGGTATGCCTCGCGGCCCGCGACCTTTGCCAGGATGCGCTGTTCAGCGGTGAGCTGCTCATAGAACTCCCGTGGAAGGTCTTCGCTGAAATGCACGCAACCAGGCCCCGCATCAGTGATGGCAAGCTGCCCAAGCAGCAGGTCTTTCGCGTTGTCCACGCCCACAAGCCACAGCTTGATCCCCTGCTTGATCTTGGTGCCGCGCCAGTCCAGCTCCTGCATGCTGGCTGGCCCAACAATCGGGCGGTTATCGTTGTTGTCGCCTTTGATGGCCCGCAGGTTTGGCAGCAGATGCTGATGGCTGCGCACGTAGTTATAGACCGCTTGGGTCTGGTCCGATGAGTCGATGCTGATCGCGCTTAACCCCAGGCTGCCGCCGTGCCATTTCTGGCGATAGCGACGCTGCAGATAGGCCGTTACAAGAGCCCAATCGGAATCAATGGCGGGGTTGCCTTCGATGATGTGCCGATCCACGATCCAGCTCTCCATTCCACGCGCCCAGGCCCACACGTTTATCTGCCACCAGGTGCGCTGGACGTCCACCCCGGCAGTCAACACTAGGCCGCCAACGGGCACCGTGCCAATGGGGTACTGCTCAGCCCGGGCCTGCAACACATGGTCGTCACTACCTTCGCCTTTGACCTCCCAGGCCTGGCCCAGAGTCTCGTTGGTGAACGTGGTCATGGGCCCGGCGTCACCCTCTTGCAAGGCGCGGTGGGCTTTCTCAAACTCGTCCACGATGTGAGCCCAGGTCCGCTGCGGACTGTATGCAGCCCAGATATGCACGCCAAGCGTGCGGGGAGGCCTGCAGGCTTCCCCCTGCGCGTCGCGCCAAATCCGGTCTACACCAAAGCGGCGGCCAGAGCGACGACACACCCATGCACCGGTAAGCGGCCAGCCGCCGGGCAGGTACTCTGCCTGAGTTATGGACTCCCGGCAGTGGGGACACATGTGACGCACGGTGTCAGGCTTACCACTCTCCCATTTGAACCCGTGCAGGGCATCCTTACCGCCCCAGGTCAACGCGTGCTCAACCTCACAGCGCGGGCACTCGATCAGGTAGTCGACCTCATCCTCAGAGTCTTCGCATGCCCGACTAACGTGGCACAAGCCTTTGATGCCCGGCGTGCTGCCGCCGATGAACTTTGGATACGGGGCACCCTCTAGACGGCCCTTGGCAAGTGCGCCAGGAGAACCAGCAGATTTGTCTTTGCTCGCCCCAATGGTCTGGTCGAACGCCGTCCATTCATCGAGGATGGCAACTGCCACCGTGATCCGTCGATAGGCGCGGGCCGCTTTGCCGCCCAGCAGATGCAGCACGCTGTCGCGAAACGGTTTGTACTTGATGGTTTCCTCGACGCGACCGCCCTGCTTGCGAGCCGCAATGACGGACGGCACGCCATCCTTGATATCAAGGAGCGGTTCAATCTCGGTCTTGACGAAGCTGTCGCGGTCATCGTCGGTGGGCTGCCACAGCGCTTGCTTGCGTCGGCGGTGGGCGATGTTGTAGCAAACGAAGGCCGTAATCATCTTCGAATAGCCCACGCGCTTGGACTTCTTGACGGCAAGTTCCTCGATACGGTCATCGCTCATAAAGTCCAAGATGCCGATCTGGAATGGCCATGCCACCCAGCCGCCCTTTTGGTGACTCGATTCGCCAGCGAGCAGAAAGTGAACCGCGGCCCACTCGGATAACGTCTGCGGCTGGTCCGCACGCAGGCTTGAAAGTCCCAAAGCCGCTGCAGCCTGAATCGCAGCAATTGCCTCGTTTGACAGCGGAGCGCTCAAAATGCTCCCCCTTCACACGGTTCATTCGGCTCATCATCATCGGGGGCCTGGGCCATTGCCGCCACGCGTTCGCCGATCAGTTTTGATGTGACACGAATCCACTCATTCCGGGCATCTGCAAGAACGCGCAGTACCGTCACGCGTGCATCTTCGGGCAGGTCTGGGCACGCCTTGCGCAGTTGCCCCTCAACCTGATCCATTCGATCGACAACCGCAGAACTGGCCAGCCCTAAAACGTCGGCCAGAGCGCCGATTGGGGCAAATTCGCCGCGGGCCACCGCATTCTTTAGCTCCTGTGCCTCCCGCTGTGAGCGCGCAAGTCCAGCGCGCTCCTGCACCAGATCTAGACCACCGACCGCTGCCGAAGCGCGTCCAGCAGCCTGATCGCGCAGGCGCTCACAGTAGCTGAGCAACCATTCATGGCCTGTATCACCACGAACGATCACGGACTCTCTCACCATCTGGCTGACACGGGCCTCGCTAACACCAATCAGAGCGGCAAATTCTGCTTGCGAAATAGGAGCATCAAAGTAAGGCAGGACCTTCACTTAACCCCCTTAGGAGACTCACGCAATAGTCCGAGCACGCGGTTCGAATTACCCGCATCGGAAGAGGCCCGGGAGGACCCGCGACCGGGGAGGGTCTGGTCGCGACGCGCCCCCACCTCGACCGCCTTCGACATGACACGATCAACCATGACTCACCTCCCCGCAGCCTGGCGAATGCGGTATCGCAGCCGCTTCGACAGATAGTTTTCAAGATCCGCACGACGCGCCGCAGACTCAGTGCTGAGCCGCGGCTTGTAGGTGCCGGCACGCACGAACATCAGCACGGGCCGGACGTCCGCGCCTGTGTCACCGACCACGGCCCAGATACCCATGGCAAGGTGCTTCGTACGCTCATCGCCCCGCGCGCGGCCGTAGGCCACGAAGTAGCGCCGGCCCTGCTGCTTTGCCGTGCCACGCTGCAGACCCGCCTTGCGCTTTGCGGTCATGTTGGCGCGGTAGCCCTGCTCCCCGAATGCCTGGAAATAGCTGATGAGCTGGGTGATGAATGAGCCCTTGAGGTTGCCCCGCCCGTCGTCACTACCAGGCAAAGGCGTGGCAGGGATTGCAGTCTGGTAACCGTTGGGCAAGATGCCCACCCGCCGCAACGCCGCCTCGCTGCGCTTATCCACGCGCCGCCCGCCCATCTCTTGAGCTGCAAGAATCTTCTGCGGGTCAACGCCCTTGCCGCCCGAGTAGGTAGGCACGATCGTGGCTTCGAGACGATCCGGCGTTGCCTGCTTGACGTATGGAGAGTTGCGCACGTATGGCGTTGGTCGATCAAACACACTGCCGATCTCTTGCTGAAGTGCGCGCCGATAGGCGAATGCCGCGTCGTTGATGGACGCAGCCACCGCACCCTTCTTCTGACCCCCAGACAGGCGGTCATACGTTGCCTGCACGCTCTTCAAGCCTTGCACTTGCATGCCAACCTTCATGGCGACACCGTGCCTTTCTGGCCCAGGATGCGCAGCACGCGGGCTTCGTAGTCTGCGAATATCCGATCGACCGATTCATCCCACGGGCCGAGACCAAGGCGCTCACCCATGGCCTCAACCCCGCTGCGGGTGCTTGACCAGTCGGAAGGAATACCGCCGCCATTGGCGGTCGAGGCTGGGGTATCCAACCATCGCGATTCACGCAGCCAGCGAAGCACGGCAGGGCATGCCTTGCCGTCATCCTTGCTCAGCGTGGCGGACTGACTCGCCGCAGCCGTCAGCAGCTGGTCAACCGACACGGCGCCCCCAGCAACCAAGCTGTCAATCAGGCTTGCCACTTCGGCGGTACGCGTGCGCCGCAGTTCTGGGAAGTAGCCTTGCAGTTCAGATGCGATAGCCAATCCATCGCACTCACCCCCCCTGGGGGGTTGGGGGGTATTTATATGGTTCTGGTTCTGGTTCTGGTTAACCGTGACGTCACCGTGACATGCCGTGACATGTGCCGTGACATGTTCGCCACCGGATACGTGAGCTCCGTTATCCGTCACCGTGACGCCGTGTTCTCGGCACATAGCAAGCAGGTCAACCATCTTGGCATTGAACGATGGCGCCAAGCCCTTCGAGCGCAGCGCTGAGAAGATGGCAGACCGGCGAGCGCGGCTCTGCTGTTTCCGCAGAGTCACGTTCTGCTTGACCTCGTCGTTTCCGACTTGCCGCTGACGGTAGAACTCAATCTCACGCTCACATCGAGCCTGGATATAACGGCCGTCGTCTTGCAGCTCGAAGTACTCATCGAGTAGGAACTGCAGCGCGGCCAACTCGTCATCAGAACGGCATAGCAAGCGACGCGCGAGCAGTCCGAAGTCCGAACCGTCCAGCGCCGTCTCAGCGTCGTAGTACATGTCCAACATGTCACGGTACAGGCCACGCTCCAGCCGTGACAGGTGCCGTGTCGCGGTGTTGAAGTCACCGATATGGTGGGGATACGTATTCATCGACAGACCTTCAATCCACCAAGCGCTGTTGCCGCACGGCGACACGCACGGTCTTTGCCAGGCGATGCGGAGGCAGACTGCATGGGCGCGAGCCCGCGTCCTCAAACACCTTGGACGCAAGCAGCGAACCGACCGGCGCCGTGATGCAGTTGATCGCAATGGCCTTGTCTGGCAGGCGGCGGTTATGCGCCTCCAGCAGCTCGCGCCGCGTCAGCGCGGAGACGCCCTGCCGGTGTTCGGCCACCAGCACCTCATACAGGTCGCGCTGGCGCTCAGACAGCTTCGCCACATCGAGAGCCGCAAAGGAAGCCGCTTTGATATCAGCGGAAGTAATGCTGTTCATGGCTCACCCCTCCCCACGCTTCGGCATGCGCGCGCGTGCTGTGGCAACCAGGTGCGCATTGGCGGCCGTCGACTCTTGCGCATAGTAAGAAAGCCGGCGAATCTCGTTGGCACTGATATCACCGCCATGCACCAACATATCGGCGCCCGCGCGGCAAAGCTCTGCGTGCGCCGACTGCGCAAGCATGAACGCCTCTACCGGATCACCCCCGGCTTGGTCCGGGGTGGCACGCGTACACACAAAGCCCAACTGAGCCGCCATGGCGTGCAGGATCGAAGCATTGTTTGCCACCACTTGGAGGGTCAACGCCTCCTTCAGCGTGAGGTGGTGCGTGGTGTTGTTCGGATTGAGCTTGTTCTGCAACGTGCCCGCGTTGATGCCCATGCGCTGGGCGAGATTGGCAACACCACCGGGGTGGGCCTGGCTGATCTGGAACGCGGCATCCACCGGGTCCAGGCCGTCAATGTTGAGTTCAGCCCCACCTTCAACATATCCCGGCAGCCCTGATATCGACACACTGATGGACATCGATTACCTCACTTGAAAGAAAACAAAATGACCGCAGCAGCACCCGCCACCAAAGAGGCAGCGCGCACCGAAGCGATGGAGATTTTTTTGAGCCAACTGGTCTTTGTGCTCGAGGGAGAAAGCCGCAGCGGCTTCACGGCAGACAAGCTGAGCCGCTGGCTCGATGCCTGCACGCAGCGAATGAGCGAGACAGGAAGCGCGGCGCCAGAAGTGGTGACGCAGCTGCGCGCGTTGCAAGCACGGGTGCTGGCATGAAGGGCGCTCGCCGCACCTTGGGCTATGCTGAAAGCTCTCACACCACCGACAACGCCAAGGAGGACGGAGAAAATGGGAATCATCGATTCACAGAGCATCAAGATCACCTGCCCGAAGTGCCGCCGCGATCGCAGCGAGACCATCGCAAAGCTTCGTCTCAACCCAAAGCTCTCGTGTCTGAGTTGCGGCACGGTTCTGGATATCGACGCCCGAAGTCTCGACAGCGCCGCCAAACGCATCGACAAGAGCATTGCGGATCTCAAGCGATCCTTGGGCCGCTTGCGCTAGCAACTCGATATCAGCAACCAACTGCTCAACTCCGCAAACGCGGACAGCCAGCTGCTTAGAAGCCATATCCAGCACTGCCACGCTTTCAAACTCAACATCTGAAATGCTCGCGCTCTTGGCGACTTGCTGACCACCAAGATGAAGGGGGATTCCGACCTCTTCATCGAGCAGGTCGACCACTCGGCGCATGAACGGCGAATCTGGCAAGGGACGCTGGTCAGCCGCGGGCGATCCAAACACAGGACCGCCACCCATTACTTTGAATTCAGTCATGAGCCAACTCCTGACATATCAAGATTGATAAAAGCATGAGCCTCACAGCGGGAATATCTAGCGCCAAAGCCACCTGGGAATTGCTGAGAACAGCCGTCGATGCACGCGATGAAAGCAAGATCAAGGACGCGACGTTGGCATTGCGAGAGCAGCTATTCGCCATGTCGGACCTCGCTATGGGCTACGTCGAGAGAAATGCTCTGCTGACTCAGAGCAATGCGGCGCTCACACTCGAGAAAGTGGGCCTTGAAAAAGTTGTCGCCGAGCTGGAGCAAAAAGCCCGAGAGAACGAACAGTACGTTCTTCACGAATTTCCAACGGGTACGCTTGCTTTGCGTTACGAGCCTGCTGTGCGACCGTCGCAGAAACCCATGCACTACCTTTGCCTTGCCTGCAAAAACGAGGGCCAGCACACAGTGCTCCAACCCCACCGAAACTTGCCGCTCATGCTTATTTGCCAGGCCAACAAGGATCACTACATCGCTGTGAAGGTTGCGCCACCAGCGGCACCCAGCCCACCGCGACCACGAGTTCGCCTTGGACGCGATTGGTGACTTTTTCTCAGCCATGCGCTACCTCCATTTCATAGCCACCCATCCAGGGCATGAAAACAGCCGTCACACCGCACGCAACCAATGTTCCCTGGATGCTCACATCGAACCATCCAGTAGCAAGACCGAGCATCACCGCTGCGCCGTTTCCAAGCATCCAAAGCGTCCAAGGCTTAGTCATGGGCTACCCCCTGGCTGCCTCGAAGAACCTGCGGCAACTCATCAATAAGGTTTTTGCGCACCCAAGCCGCAATGACGCGATCAGCTATTCGCGGCGGCAGCAATTCAGGCCAGTCACAGACGGCCTGCGGCGACACGCCAACGGCCTCAGCTGCAGAGCGTGCTGAACCACCCAGAACTTCGATGCCTTCGGTTTTTCTCATAAATCGCATTAAAACATGCTTTACAAAAAATAGGCAACCATGCTTGACGACGAAACAAGAATACTTGACTGCATGACTACATATGCAGACAGGTTCAGCGAAGCCTTGGAACAGCCTGGCAAGACAGTGACGGGCGTGGCTGATGCAATGGGGATCAGCAGACAAGCGGTTTACTCAATAAAGCGGGGCCAGACCAAGTCGGCGACCGCCGAGAACAATGCCGCGGCAGCTCTCTACTTCCATTGCGACCCCAGCTGGCTCGCCACCGGCAAGGGCAAACCAAACTGGGGTCAGATCAAATCAGACAACCTTATTGCCGCCCCCGACATCAAAGGCAAGGTTCCATTGATTTCCTGGGTGCAAGCCGGCAAAGGCTGCGACTCAGAGGTCGTGGCGACCTTGGAGAACGTCGAAAGATGGCTGGACTGTCCGGCACCCCACAGTCCAAAAGCATTTGCGCTCAGAGTGCGTGGCGACTCCATGACTGCACCGAATGGCGGGAGCCGCACATACCCCGAGGGGTGCATCATTTTTGTGGATGGTGAAAAGCGCTCACCTCAAAACGGGGAGCGGGTGGTGGCCTGCCTCGAAGACACAGGAACTGCAACTTTCAAGGTCTACAAGAACGAAGATGGGCGGCAGTGGCTACAGCCACTCAACTCTTCGCACGATCCCATTCGCGAGAAATTTCATGTACTCGGCACAGTCATCGGCAAGTGGGAAGACGGCTGACCTGTAAAGCAATGACAAATATGCTTTACAAAAAATTGGAAAGGATGCTTTAATAAGCCCATCGCAGCAATGTGATGGGCTCCACGGCATCGACCGGGCCAGCCCCGGTCCTTTAAAAAGAGAGTGGATAGAAAAGGGGTCAGTCCTTGGATCGCAACAGATCCATCAGATCGTCGGACAGACCGATCGTGAACTTCAGAGCCGAGTCAGGCAACCCGACGAAATATCGGTGGTTTTCATCGTGAAGTAGCGAGTGAACCAATACCGGATCGAATCCGAGGCTCACGAGATAGCCATATCGATCTTCAGACCACGCGCCATGGTCGAAGCGGAAATCAAAAAGCGCATGCTGCTGCTCCAGCAGAGGAATCAACCGCCCTAGTTCCTCGGTTGTGTAAAACACTTCCGGCGCCAGATCCAACTTTCGCCCGTTACAGACGTGGCACAGAGAAACCAGATTGCCTGGCACCAAGTGGCAACCCAACGCCATAGGCACATGGTGGTCTATGCAAAGCAGCTTCACGCAAACAGTTCCTGGTCGGTAGGTTTCTGCCTGCCCGCATTTGAAACACTTGTCGCCGAACAACGCAAAGAATTTTTCTTTGTACATCGCCTCGATTGCAGACGCCACAAAACGCCCAAATAGCTTGCGCTTTTCCTTGGTGCGCTGCCCGGGATAGATCTCCAGCGAATTCCTTTTTGCCATACGGGGTCCCTCCTGTGACACGTTTGAGAAGTAAGCAGCCCAAATGTATTGCAGCGAGCGGACCCCACCCCTGCCACTTTTCTCTATCCACTCTCGCCCAGCATGCCCATGTTGCTGCGCCACCTGCGGCGCTTCGTCGGGCACAAGAGCGAACCCAGGGCATGGCCTGGGCGAGCGCAGGGAGTCCACCCTGTCACCAGTCCGCCAAAGCGCGGTACACGGGCAAAAAAGGTGAGGCAAACAGGGAGGCCAAGAACAGAAACGCCCTCCGATTGATCGGTGCCGCGCCCTGAGCGACATCAGGGCGAAAACAAAAGCGTCGCTGG
>Ga0302347_1002001_pt1 | contig 22181 bp, 13 predicted proteins | sample PhyWR1_FD_202178 | JGI IMG/M metagenome (GOLD analysis project Ga0302347, IMG submission 202178) | Leaf surface microbial communities from wheat plants in UC Gill Tract Community Farm, Albany, California, United States - DLSL W.R1 (v2)... | ecosystem: Host-associated > Plants > Phyllosphere >...
GCGTGACAATCGTGTCCAGTACTCGCTCGCCAATGAGTAGAGGGCTGTGCGTTGTCAAAATTACTTGAAAGCTATTTTCGGAAATCTGCTGTAAGGACTCGCGGAGTAATTCTATGGCATGCGGATGTAAATAAAGTTCCGGTTCATCAATCAAAAGTATTGTGGTAGTTTTTCCGGCAACTGTTGGTTTTATTTGATTTGCTAAAAAGTTGATTAATGCCATTTGAACACTTCGCTGTGTGCCATGTCCAAACGAAGTAAAGCCACGTGGAATGCCTTGCATTTCCGATAGTCCAATTGAAGCGGTTTTTATTACATCTTCTATGGTTGGAGATTGCATTGTTAAATGCACATTCAATCCAGGAAAGAAATCACTTAATGCTGTTGAGGCTTGTGTTTCAAATATTGAAAATTCTGAAATTCGGTTGGGACCGTTCAGATGAGTTGCGGCGGCGGCCAATGAATCTAATAATGCCGTATGTGCTAAGGCATTATTTGCTTTAATCTGCTCCATCGTATTTTTTAGAAGCAGTCCAATTGTATTTTTTGCCGCAAATTGCGCCACATCCACAGAGGCATCGTCCATTGCCTCGATAAATATTGGTTCAGGAAAAAGAACCCCGATAGCATTATCAATTCCTGTTGGATTGGCTATCCAATTATTATTTACAGGATCAAATACTTCAATCTTTATATCGGTAGCTTTTACGCCTGGACTATCTTGTCTGCGGCGAAAACGTAGAGTTCCATTGTGCAGATATTTCTCTATTTGTTGCTGTTGATTAGCTGGAAGAGCATCAATTTGAACATTCAAAATTATGCCAGAAATTATCACAGGCTTTGCTGTGTCATTGAATTTCGTAGCTGGAAGAACACTCTTTTTTAAAAGCCAAACAATTGAGCGCAGAATATTGGATTTTCCGGCATTATTATATCCAATAAGTGGTGTGAAAGGGCTAATTGGAATCGTGACGTTTGCACATGAGCAATAGTTTTCAATTGTTATTTCACTGAGTTTCATTTGATTGTCTTGTTAATAATCTATTCGTATAACTTAATTGGTTCGAGTTTTGTGAGGCTTTTAGTATGTCTTTTATTTATTAATTCAGCGTTCAAGCCTCTTTCCAAATCCCCCATCCCCGCTAGCCCCAATCACCAGCCGATGCGTAGCCCGCGTCGCCGCCACATAAAACAGTCGCGCTTCCTCCTGCTCGTCCTCGTCCGCAGTGGGCATGTGGCCGATGCCGGGCAGGGCCACCACCGGAAACTCCAGCCCTTTGCAGACGTGCATGGTCAGCACGGTGATGGTGTCGCGGCTGGGGTGGTAGTCGCCTGAGCGCTTGCGCACCTGGTGCGGCAGCTGGCGGTAGCGCAGCGCGTTCGCGCACACATCCATCGTCGCGTAGTCGCGGCAAATCACCGCCATGTCGCCCCACGCATGGCCTTCCTGGTGCGCCGCGCTCAGCAGCTCGGCAATCTTGAACGCCTCGTCGCGCAGGCTGGGCAGGCGGATGATGAGCGGGGCCTGGCCGTCGCGCCCGCAGCTGATGGGTTTGAGCAGCGGAATGCCGTCGTCGTCCTGGTCGTCGGCCGTCAGCAGGTCGGCGGCGATCAGACTGGCAGTCTGCAAAATCTGGCGCGTGTTGCGGTAGTTGATTTTCAGGACCGTGGTGCGGCCCTGCGCCTGCACGCCCACGCTCTTGAAGCTGAAATTGCGGGCGCGCGCCCGGTCGTAGATGTTTTGCGCGTCGTCGTAGAGCAGCAGCAAACTGTTGGTCGCCGGGTCCACCATCTGCGTGACCAGCTTGAGCCATTCGGGCGCAAAGTCGTGGCCCTCGTCAATCAAGATGGCCTGGTACTGGCCGCCGGGGATGTGCTGGCGGTCCACGGCGTAGATGACGCGCAGCACCATCTCGTGCATCTTCTCGCTCACCGTCAGGTCGTTGGCGGGCAGGTCCTGGCCGAACGCCACCAGTTGCTGGCGGCACCATTTGTGAAAATTGCGCACATGCACCTGTGCGCCCAGCCCCTTGGCCTGCATCACCGATTCGAGCTTGATGGCCAGCGGCTCGTTGAAGCACAAAATCAAAATCGGCTTGGACTCTAGCGTGTGCGCCTTGGCCAGGTATTCGGCGCGGTAGCCCAGGATCATCGTCTTGCCCGAGCCGGCCACGCCGTGAATCACCCGGTGGCCGTCGCCCAGGCTGCGGGCGAGCTGCTCTTGCTGCAGGTCCATCACGCGCAGCATGTCGGGGATTTCGGCCTCTGGGTCGCTGTCGTCAAACAGCGCGCCCTGTGTCTGCACGCGCACCTGCGGAAACATGTTCCAGCGCACCCGGTCGAGCTGCGGCAGCGTCATCACGCCTCGGCCAAACGCATGCGGAATCATGTTCCAGAGCCGCTGCTGAAATTCCTCGGGCTCGGCGCTCTCCAGCATTTCGTCCTGGCAGATCACGTAGTGCGGCTCAATCGCTTCGCCCAGCCCGGCGGCGTCGAACTGCTTGCGCGTGATGCGGGTGAACACCACGCCGTGGCCCCACGGAAACGCCAGCTTGCCCTGGTGCGGGCCGCCCGGCTGCACCAGTTGCGGGTCGCGCTCCAGCGCGTTGACGACCTGAATGGCGCAGTGACGCGCTTGCAGCAGCGGGTTGTTGGTCGCCTTGGGCTAGCCGTCCACCAGCAGGGTCCACATTTGCCGTGTGGCCTGCTGGATGGTCTCCAGCTTCCAGTCCTTGGTTTCCAGAATCAACAGCCCGCGCCGGGGATGCAGCAGCACGAAGTCGGGATACGACTGCTTGGGGCCGACCGGCACGTCGTACCAGAGCAAATAATCGTCGTCGAGCTTTTGCTCCAGGCGTTCGGCCAGGCGGCGCTCGCCGTGGGTCATGCGCGGCAGGCAGGTGCCAAGGGCGGGAATCAGGGTGGTCATCAGTTGTTTGCATCTGTAAGCAATTTGTGACAGAGATCATGCGCCACCAAGTTAGCGGTTTACTGACGCGCCGGCGATTTTGGGTGGCAGGCTGCCAGCCATCGGCACCCTCGGCAGGCGGGTTGCCGCGTGCGCCTTGAGCCTGCGGGCGGTGCTGGCCGCCCACGACACGCGCGGGTTGGCAGGCGCGGCGAGGCCGGGCCTGGACAACGGGACGCTTGAGGCGCAGCAGCGTTCAGTGAAAGGCAGCCGGACGTCCGTTTCAGCCATATATGCTATTAAATAAATAGCTGAAAGCGCAGATGCAGGCTGCGCTGCGGCCGTATTTGAGTTGAAAAAGAACACCGTCGCCCGCTTCTGGCGCCGGGCTGTTGGCGCCGCATCGGCATGGCCGCGCCGCCTCTGGCCATGCCCTGAAAACGGCGCCAACGTATGCTTGCGCTACATCAGGAACGCGCTGGAATCCACCCGCCGGCGCCGACCCTTTGGCCAGCTCAACCGTAAAAAAGGTCTATTCTTCCCACCTGCGCGGCGGCCGGCTTTTGAGCGGCACGGCCGCGCCAGAACCTGAATTTTCTGGGCCGTGGGCGATGAGCGCCGCGCGGCCTTTTCACTTTTCCCCCGAGGAACCCACCCCATGAAGCGCGAACATTTCGGACGGCCGCAAGACCTCACCGCCACCCAGCCCATCAGCCAGGACGTGCTGAAGGAAAAATACCTCAAGCCCGGCGAGAGCGGCATCGAGGACGTGTACCGGCGCGTGGCGCGGGCGCTGGCCTCGGTCGAGCCCGAAGCCGAGCGCGAGAAGCACGAGGCGCTGTTCCTGGAAAACCTGCATGCCGGCGCGATCGGCGCGGGCCGCATCATGAGCGCGGCGGGCACGGCGATCCAGGCCACGCTGATCAACTGCTTCGTGCAGCCGGTGGGCGACTGCATCCAGGGCGTGGACGACGCCGGCTACCCCGGCATCTACGAGGCGCTGCGCGAGGCGGCCGAGACCATGCGGCGCGGCGGCGGCGTCGGCTACGATTTTTCGCGCATCCGCCCGCGCAACGCCGAGGTCAAGGGCACCTCGTCGATGGCCTCGGGGCCGTGCAGCTACATCAACGTGTTCGACCAGTCGTGCTCGACGGTCGAGAGCGCCGGCGCGCGGCGCGGCGCGCAGATGGGCGTGCTGCGCATCGACCACCCCGATGTGCGCGAATTCATCACTGCCAAGCGCACGCCGGGCCGCTGGAACAACTTCAACGTCTCGGTGGGCGTGTCCGACCCCTTCATGCAGGCGGTGGGCGAGGACCAGCCGTGGGAGCTGGTGCACCAGGCCAAGCCCGGCGCGGTACTGATGGCGCAAGGCGCCTTCCAGCGCGCCGACGGCCTGTGGGTGTACCAGACGGTGGCCGCGCGCGAGCTGTGGGACACGGTGATGAAGTCGGCCTACGACTTCGCCGAGCCGGGCATCCTGTTCCTGGACAACATCAACACCGACAACAACCTGCGCTACTGCGAGGCCATCGCCGCGACCAACCCGTGCGTCACCGCCGACACGCGACTGGCGACGCAGCATGGCCTCGTGCCCATCGGCTGGCTGCAGGCCAACGGCGGCGCGCTGGATTGCACGGTGGACCGCCGCGCGCTGGGCGAGAGTCGGCGCGGCACCGTCACGCGGCCGGCCGTGCCGGCATTTCTGAGCGCGGCACAAGCCGAGGTGTTCAAGGTCACCACGGCCGAGGGCTACCAGATCAAGGCCACGGCCTGGCACGATTTCTACACGGCCCGGGGCAAGCTCAAGCTGTCGGAGCTCAACGTTGGTGACGAGTTGTGGGTGCAGTCGGGCAAAGGCCAGTTCGGCGACCAGGGCAGCGGGTCGCTGGGCATGCTGATCGGGCTGATCGCGGGCGACGGGCACTTCACGAATCGCGGCGAGGGCGAACAGGCCGCCGTCATCAGCCTGTGGGGCGAAGAGCGCCAGCTCGCCGATGACATGGCTGGCGCCGTCAACGCGCTGATCGCCGGCACGTCGCTGGCGCCGCGCGACTATCTCGTCCAGCCCGTCGCCGTTGCCGAGCGCAACATGGTCTTCATCCGCTCGACCCTGCTAGCCCGCGTGCTGGACGGTTACGGTTTCAATGGAGAGACCAAACTGAAGGTGCCCGAAGTGGTCTGGCGGGGCAGCGAAGCCTGTATGCGCGGCTATTTGCAAGGCCTCTTTCAGACCGACGGCACGGTCAACGTGTCGTCCAGCAGCCAGAGCTGTTCGGTGCGCCTGGCGTCCAGCCACCAGCCGCTGCTGCAGGATGTGCAGGTGCTGCTGGCCAACTTCGGCGTGTTCTCGCGCATCCACGAGCGGCGCGAAGCAGGCCCGCGCAGCCTGCCGGACGGCCAGGGCGGGCAGCGCGAGTATCTCTGCCAGACCCAGCACGAGCTGATCGTCGATGGCGAATCGCGCGAGGCTTTCATGCGCGAAATCGGCTTCCTGCTTCCCGCCAAGCGCGAGAAGTACGATGCCTGGGTCGTCGGCAAGGCACTCGTCAAAACCCAGCGCTTTGCCGCCACGATCACCGCCATCGAGCCCGCTGGCGTGGAGCCGGTCTATGACACAACCCAGCCGGACGGCAACACCGTCATCTTCAACGGTCTCGTCACCGGGCAATGTGGCGAGCAGCCACTTCCGCCCTACGGCTGCTGCGACCTCGGACCGATCATTTTGACGCGCTTCGTGCGCCGTCCGTTCGGCTTCGATGGCGAGCCGGAGTTCGATTTCGAGGCGTTCGAGGCCTCGGTCGCCACGCAGGTGCGGGCGCTGGACAACGTGCTCGAAGTGACCTTCTGGCCGCTGCCGCAGCAGCAGGCCGAATCCGCCGCCAAGCGCCGCATCGGCGTGGGCTTTACCGGCCTCGGGAATGCGCTGGCCATGCTGCGCCTGCGCTACGACGCGCCCGAGGGCCGCGCCATGGCCGCCCGCATCGGCGAGCGCATGCGCGACGCGGCCTACGCCGCCTCGGTGGCGCTGGCGCGGGAAAAGGGCGCTTTCCCCAAGTTCGAGGCCGAGGGCTACCTGGCGCCGGGCACCTTCGCCAGCCGCTTGCCGGTTGACTTGCAGCAGGCCATTCGCGTCCACGGCATCCGCAACAGCCACCTGCTGTCCATCGCGCCGACCGGCACCGTCAGCCTGGCCTTTGCCGACAACGCCTCCAACGGCATCGAGCCGGCGTTTTCGTGGATGTACAAGCGCAGGAAGCGCGAGGCTGACGGCAGCACCAGCGAATACGCGGTCGAGGACCACGCTTGGCGCCTGTACCGCGAACTCGGCGGCGACGTGGACGCGCTGCCCGACTATTTCGTCTCGGCGCTGGAGATGCCGGCTTCCAGCCACATCGCCATGATGCAGTCGGTGCAGCCCTTCATCGACACCGCCATTTCCAAGACCGTCAACGTGCCGGCCGACTATGCCTACGAGGATTTCAAGAGCCTGTACCAGCAGGCCTGGGCCGCCCGGCTCAAGGGGCTGGCCACCTACCGGCCCAACGCGATTCTGGGCGCGGTGCTTGAAGTCCACGCGCCCGCCGCGGACACGCCTGACGCCGCCGTGCCGTTGCCCTCGCCGGCGCCGGCGCCGGCGCCGGCCGGGGTGGACCCGATGCGCACGGTGATCGAAAGCCGGCCCAAGGGTGCGCTCTCGGCGGTGGTGGACAAGGTGGAATACTGGACGCAGGAGGGCCACCAGCGGCTCTACCTCGTGGTCTCGTTCCTGCCGGTGCCCAACGCCAGCGGCAGCGGCATGGTCGATCGGGCCATTGAATTTTTCATGCCCGTGGGGCAAAGCGGCGCCTCCCAGCAGTGGATCACCTCCAGCATGCGCCTGCTCTCGCTGGCCGCGCGCGGCGGCTTCCTGGAGCGCGCCCTGAGCGACATGCGCAAGGTCGCCTGGGACCGGGGGCCGGTGCGGCTGGGCACCTACGAAAAGGCCGACGGCACGCGCGTGCCGCAGTGGCACGACTCGGAAGTGGCGGCGATTGCCTACGCGGTGCAGGACATCATTGCCCGGCGCGCCGCGCAGGCCGCCGCGAGCAGCGCGCCGGCCGAGCCGGTGCAGGTCGCCGCCGGCCTGGCGCCGCCGGTCATGGCCGGCAAGAAGTGCAGCGAATGCGGCGCCCACGCAGTGATCCGCAAGGACGGCTGCGACTACTGCACCCAGTGCGGCCACCTGGGCACCTGCGGTTGAGCGCCGCGCCGGGCGTGGCCATAATGGATTTTTGTGGTGAAAGGCAGGACACACGATGACGCGCATGACCCCGCCCCTTGAGCCCGAACTCCCGATGGCAGGCGCCCTGGCCGAGGGCGACCTGCCCGCGATGGCCACTTTGCTCATGCAGGCGCGCCAGACCATCCTGCCCCGGCGCCTGGGCGGCGCCGGCCCCGACGCGGGGCAGTTGCAGCAGATCCTGCTGGCCGCCTCGGCCGCGCCCGACCACGGCCAGCTGCTGCCCTGGCGCTTCGTGCTGGTGCCGCAAAACGCCCGCCAGCGCCTGGCCGAGGTGTTTGGCCAGGCGCTGCTGGAGCGCGACAGCGCCGCCACGCCCGAGCAGCTGGCGCAGGCCTGCGAGAAAGCCCACCGGGCGCCGCTCTTGATGCTGGCGGTGGTCGATGGCCGGCGCGGTGACCTGAAGATCGACCTGTTCGAGCGCCTGACCTCGGCCGGCTGCGCGGTGCAGAACATGCTCCTCATGGCCACGGCCATGGGCTACGGCTCGGCGCTGACCAGCGGCAAGGCGCTCAAATCCGCCGGCCTGCGCCAGCTCTTCGGCCTGGAGGAGGGCGAGCATGCGCTGTGCTTCATCAGCATGGGCACGGCGCAGTCGCGCAAGCCGGCCCACCAGCGGCCCGCGCCGCGCGACTACGTCAGCATCCTCTCGCCCGAGGGCGGCAAGAGCAGCTTTTAGCCGCCTGGGGCGGCGCCGCCGGCGGGCATCCATTTTTTATTCTGACGGGACCACTTTCATGACCATTTCCACCTTTGACGATCTTTTGCAGGCCGCCCGCGCGCAGCCCCAGCCGCAGCGCCTGCTGTTTGTCTTTGCCGGCACCGAGCTGCCCGACGACGCCACGCCCGCGCAGCGCGCAGGCTTTGCGGCCGGGCAGGGCGGCGCTCTGGTGCCGCTGATGTGCGTGGACAAGCATCCCGACGAGCTGGCCTCGTTCAGCGCGCTGGCCGAGGAGTCGCGCCAGTTCGGCCACGACTGGCGCATCGTCTTTGCCGCCGCCCTGTCGGGCAGCGCGAAAAAGCCGCCCACCAGCCAGGATGCCGAGGTGCCGCTGGAGCGCATGGTCGAGGCCATCAAGCGCGGCGAGATCGGCAGCTACATTCCCTTTGACGCGCACGGCCAGGCCGTGCAGCTGGGCTGACACATGGCCGGCATCATTCGACCCGCCACCCGCCCGGTGTCGCTTCCCGGCCACAGCGCGCCGCTGGCCGGGCTGGAGGCGCCCTTCGAGATGCTGGCGGCCTGCCACGAGCGCGTCGAGCGCATGCTGGCGCTGCAGGCCCGGCTGCAGCAGCACCTCAAGGACAAGGGCTGCGACGAGCCGGCGCGCCAGGCCGCGCGCGACGTGATGCGCTACTTCGACCTGGCCGCGCCGCTGCACCATCAGGACGAGGAGGTGCATGTGTTTCCGCCGCTTCTGGCCGGCCCCGACGCCGAGCTGCGCGCGCTGGTCGAGCGCCTGCTGCGCGACCACCGGCAGATGGAACAGGCCTGGGTGGCGGCGCGGCGCACGCTGCAGGCCATTGCCGACAGCCCGGCCGGTGCGGACGGCCCGGCGCCGCTGGCGCCCGAGCAGGCCGACGCGCTGGAGCGCTTTGCCGCCCTGTACCGCCAGCACCTGGACGACGAAAACGGCGTGGCCTATCCCGCCGCCCAGGCCGCGCTGCCGCCCGCTGCCGTGCAGGCGATGAGCGAGGACATGATGCAGCGCCGGGGCGTCACGCCCAAAAGCTAGCGGCCATGGGCCGGCGGCCCGGTTGGAGGCAAAATACCGGACCCGACCGTGTTTTTCCGACAACTTGCGCGCGCCGCCCGCCCGCGCGCCCCGCAGAACGAAAGCCCTGAACCATGAATGCCCTGAACATCGCCGAATACATGCAGACCCTGGGCTTGCAGGCAAAAACGGCTTCTGCGCAGATGGCGCGTGCGCCCGCAGCTATCAAAAACAGAGCACTTTCCGGCCTGGCCGGCCTGCTGCGCGAGAACCTGGCCGGCCTGCAGGCGGCCAACCGGCGCGACCTGGAGCGCGCTTCTGGCGCCGGCCTGGCCGGGCCGCTGCTGGACCGGCTCAAGCTCGGCGCCAAGGATCTGGAAACCGTCGCGCTGGGCTGCGAGCAGCTGGCCGCCATGCCCGACGTGATCGGCGAGATCATCGGCATGAAAGAGCAGCCCAGCGGCATCCGCGTCGGCCAGATGCGCGTGCCCATCGGCGTGTTCGGCATGATCTATGAGAGCCGGCCGAACGTGACCATCGAGGCGGCCAGCCTGGCGATCAAGAGCGGCAACGCCTGCATTTTGCGTGGCGGCTCCGAGGCCATCGAGTCGAACAAGGCGCTGGCGGGTCTGGTGCGGCAGGCGCTGGAGCAGGCCGGCCTGCCGTCCGACGCCGTGCAGCTGGTCGGCACCACCGACCGCGAGGCCGTCGGCCAGCTGATCGCCATGCCGGCGTATGTCGATGTGATCATCCCGCGCGGCGGCAAGGGGCTGATCGAGCGCATCAGCCGCGATGCCAAGGTGCCGGTCATCAAGCACCTGGACGGCAACTGCCATGTGTATGTCGATGATCCGTGCGACATCGCCATGGCCGTCAAGATCGCCGACAACGCCAAGACGCAGAAGTACAGCCCGTGCAACGCGACCGAAGGGCTGCTGGTGGCGTGCGGCGCGGCCGAGGCGTTTTTGCCGCAAATCGGCGCCATCTACGCCGCCAAGGGCGTGGAAATGCGCTGCGATGAGGCTGCAGCGCACGTCCTGCTTGCACATCCAGCTATCAGTTCGATAGCAAATATCGTTCCGGCCCGCGAAGAGGACTGGTCCGAGGAATACCTGGCGCCCATCATCAGCATCAAGGTCGTGGGCGGCGTGGACGAGGCGATCGCGCACATCAACCGCTATTCGAGCCACCACACCGACGCCATCGTGACGCGCGACCACATGAACGCCCAGCGCTTCCTGCGCGAGGTCGATTCGGCCAGCGTCATGGTCAATGCCAGCACGCGCTTTGCCGACGGCTTCGAGTACGGCCTGGGCGCGGAAATCGGCATCTCCACAGACAAGTTCCACGCGCGCGGGCCGGTGGGCATCGAGGGGCTGACCTCGCTGAAGTACGTGGTGCTGGGCCAGGGCGAAGTGCGCGGCTAAAGCGCGTCCCGGGGGGCCGCTGCGGGCACGGCCGGGCGGCCTTGCCCGCAGCGCCGCATGACGGGCGGCTGACCCCTTGTAGGCCATTGGCGCATCTGCTGCGCCGGCCCGATGGCGGGTGATTGACAGGCCCTAGAATTCGGCATAACGAAGATCACGAATTTCCTTATCCGAAAGTGGCCGCATGGTTCCGCACCTCATCACCGCCCTGACCGGCCCGATCAACGAGCTCGAACAGCGCATTCTGGACACCACGCCGGCCATCGAACGCTGGTTCCGGCTGGAGTGGATGGAGCACACGCCGCCGTTTTACAGCTCGGTCGATATCCGCAACGCCGGCTTCAAGCTCGCGCCGGTCGATACCAATTTGTTTCCCGGCGGCTGGAACAACCTCACGCCGCAGATGCTGCCGCTGGCCGTGCAGGCGGCGATGGCTGCCATCGAGAAGATCTGCCCCGAGGCGCGCAACCTGCTGGTCGTGCCCGAGCACCACACGCGCAACAATTTTTACCTCGCCAGCGTGCTGCAGCTCAAGCGCATCTTTCACCAGGCCGGGCTCAATGTGCGCTTTGGCTCGCTCAGCCCGGAGGTCAAGCAGCCGGTCACGCTGCAGCTGCCCGGCGGCGAGAGCCTGGTGATCGAGCCCCTGATCCGCACCGAGCGCCGCCTGGGCCTGAAGAATTTCGACCCCTGCACCATCTTGCTCAACAACGACCTGTCCGCCGGCATTCCCGGCATCCTGGAAGACCTGCACGAGCAGTACCTGCTGCCGCCGCTGCACGCGGGCTGGACGGTGCGGCGCAAGTCCAACCACTTCAAGGCCTACGAGGACATCTCCAAGCGCTTTGGCAAGCTGCTGGGCATCGACCCGTGGCTGATCAACCCGCTCTTTGCGCAGTGCGCCGATGTGAATTTCGCCGAGGGCGTGGGCATCGACTGCCTGACCACGCACGTCGATGCGCTGCTGGCGCGCATCCGGCGCAAGTACAAGGAATACGGCATCAACGAAAAGCCCTTCGTCATCGTCAAGCCCGACAACGGCACCTACGGCATGGGCGTGATGACGGTGCACGACGCCAGGGAGCTTGAAAACCTGCCGCGCAAGACCAAGAACAAGATGAGCACGACCAAGGACGGGCAGGTGCTGTCGCAGGTCATCATCCAGGAGGGCGTGCTGACCAACGAGCGCATCGAGGGCGCCGTGGCCGAGCCAGTGGTGTACATGATGGACCGCTACGTGGTCGGCGGCTTTTACCGGGTGCATGCCGAGCGCGGCGTCGATGAGAACCTGAACGCGCCGGGCGCCAGCTTCGAACCGCTGGCCTTTTCCGACAGCGGCCGGCTGCCGCAAAACGGCGAGAAGCCCGGCTCCAGCAGCCCGAACCGTTTTTACATGTACGGCGTCATCGCCCGGCTGGCGATGCTGGCGGCCAGCTATGAGCTCGAAGCCACCGACCCGAATGCCGAGGTGTACGACTGAAAAGCCGGGCGGCCGGGCCAGGCAAGTTGTTGCGCTGCAACACAGGCGCGGTTTGCGCCGGCGGTCTTGGCCGGACGCTTGCAAGCTGGCCGTCTGGGCGCAAAATGGCGGTCCTCCAATAACCATTCCGTCGGCCTTGGCTGCCTTTGACCGCCACGCAGGCCGGGTCAGTTTTTAACGACGGACAGTTCTTCTGTGTCAAGCCAAAAATCATCTCTTGCCGCGCTCACCGTGGGCGCCATCGGCGTCGTCTATGGCGACATCGGCACCAGCGTCCTTTACTCCGTCAAGGAAGTCTTCGGCTCCGGCCATGTGCCCTTCACCCCGGACAACGTCTACGGCATCCTGTCGATCTTTTTCTGGACGCTGACGGTCATCGTCTCGCTGAAATATGTCTCGCTGGTGCTGCGCGCCGACAACAACGGCGAGGGCGGGCTGATCGCCATGCTGGCGCTGGCCTCCACCGCCGTGCAGGACCGGCCCGAGCTGCGCAAGACGCTGCTGCTGGTGGGCATCTTCGGCACGTCCCTCTTTTACGGCGACGGCGTCATCACGCCGGCCATCTCGGTGCTCTCGGCGGTCGAAGGCCTGGAGGTGATTTCGCCGACCTTCACCCGGGCGGTGATTCCCACCACGTTGGTGATCCTGTTCGGCCTGTTTGCGCTGCAAAAGCACGGCACGGCCGGCATCGGCAAGTTCTTCGGCCCCATCACCATCGTCTGGTTCGCCGTGCTGGCGCTGCTGGGCGTCTCGCAGATCGTCACGCATCCGACCATCCTGTGGGCGCTCAGCCCGCACCATGCGCTGCGCTTCATGTGGGACAACCCCGGCACCACCTTCATCATCCTGGGTGCGGTGGTGCTGTGCGTGACCGGTGCGGAGGCGCTCTACGCCGACCTGGGCCACTTTGGCAAGAAGCCGATCCGCCTGGCCTGGTTCTCGGTGGTCATGCCTTCGCTGGTGCTCAACTACTTCGGCCAGGGCGCGCTGCTGCTGAACAACCCGGCGGCGGTGAAGAACCCGTTTTACCTGATGGCGCCCGACTGGGCGCTGATCCCGCTGGTCGCGCTGGCCACGCTGGCCACGGTGATCGCCTCGCAGGCGCTGATCACCGGCGCCTTCAGCGTCACCAAGCAGGCCATCCAGATGGGCTACCTGCCGCGCCTGCGCATCCAGCACACCAGCGTGCGCGACACCGGCCAGATCTACATGCCCTTCGTCAACTGGAGCCTGTTCGTGACCATCGTGCTGGCGGTGGTGATGTTCCGCTCGTCGAGCAACCTGGCCGCCGCCTACGGCATCGCGGTCTGCACCGACATGCTGATCACCACGGTGCTGACGTTTTTCGTCATCCGCTACGGCTGGAAATACCCGCTGTCCCTGTGCATCGCCGCCACCAGCGTGTTTTTCCTGGTCGATTTCGCCTTCTTCGCCTCCAACCTGATGAAGCTCTTTGCCGGCGGCTGGTTTCCGCTGGCCATTGGCGGCGCCGTGTTCACGCTGATGGTCACCTGGAAAGAGGGCCGGCGCCTGCTCAATGAAAAGTTGCGCGCCGACGCCATCGACCTGCCGAGCTTTCTCGATGCGGTGTTCGTCAACCCGCCCCTGCGCGTCGAAGGCACGGCGGTCTTCATGACCGCCGAGCCGGGCATCGTGCCCAACGCGATGCTGCACAACCTCAAGCACAACAAGGTGCTGCACGAGCAGAACCTGTTCGTCACGGTGATCAACCACGAGGTGCCGTGGATCGGCCTGAACAAGCGGCTGCAGGTCGAGTCGCTCGGCCACGACTGCTGGCAGGTCAACCTGCACTACGGCTTCAAGAACGACCTGGACCTGCCCAAGGCGCTCAAGCAGATCAGGAACCGGGGCTGTCAGCTGGAGCCGATGACCACCAGCTACTTCCTCTCGCGCGACACGGTGATCCCGACGATTGGCAGCGGCATGCAGGCCTGGCGCGAAAAGCTCTTTGCCCAGATGCACCACAACGCCAGCGGCGCGGCCGACTTTCTGAACCTGCCGAACAACTCGGTGGTCGAGCTGGGCAGCAAGATCGAGATCTGACGCGGCGCCTTGGCCGACTTACGCCTTGCGCCTGAGTTGTGTATGCTGGAGCGCGCGGCTTGACCCACGCGGACCGTCCGGGCGACGGGTCCGCACCGCCCCAGAAATACAAAATGCAGCCTTGATCCCCGTGTTTTCCCTGGGGTAAAGGCCGCATCCCAGTCCATCTCCGATCCGGTTCCCCTTTTCTGGCGGGCAGGCCATGCGCCGGCACGGCGCCTGGCCAGGCCCCGCTTACCAATGGAGACACATTCATGGATTTCCTGATTGTTCTGGCTTCGCTGTGCTTTCTGATGTTCGTCGCCTACCGGGGCTACAGCGTCATTTTGTTCGCCCCGGTGGCCGCGCTGGGCGCGGTGCTGCTGATCGACCCGCACCTGGTCGCGCCGATGTTCACGGGCCTCTTCATGGACAAGATGGTCGGCTTCGTCAAGCTCTATTTCCCGGTGTTCCTGCTCGGCGCGGTGTTCGGCAAGGTGATCGAGCTGTCGGGCTTTTCCAAGTCCATCGTCGCCTCGGTCATCAACCTGATCGGGCAGGCGAGGGCCATGCTGGCGATCGTGCTGGTGTGCAACATCCTCACCTACGGCGGCGTCTCGCTGTTCGTCGTGGTGTTCGCCGTCTACCCGTTTGCCGCCGAGATGTTCCGTCAGGGCAACATCCCCAAGCGCCTGATTCCCGGCACCATCGCGCTCGGGGCGTTTTCCTTCACCATGGACTCGCTGCCCGGCACGCCGCAGATCCAGAACATCATCCCGACCACGTTCTTCAAGACCGACATCTACGCTGCGCCCTGGCTCGGCCTGATCGGCGCGGCCTTCATCCTGGTGACGGGCCTGATGTACCTGAACTGGTGCCGCCGGCGCGCCGCCGCCGCCGGCGAGGGCTACGGCACCAACCTCATCAACGAGCCGGCGCCCTACGAGAAGGAAAAGCTCCCGCACCCGCTCATCGCCCTGCTGCCGCTGGTGGTGGTGGGCGTGATGAACAAGGTGCTGACCGTGGCCATTCCCGGCCTCTACGGCCAGTCGGTGTCCTTCGTGCCGGCGGTGGTCGGCAAGACCACGCCGGTGGTGCAGCAGGTCTCCTCGATTGCCGCCATCTGGGCGGTCGAGGGCGCGCTGCTGCTGGGCATCGCCACCGTGTTCATCTTTGCCTGGCGCAGCGTGGCCAGCCGGTTTGCCGAGGGCAGCAAGCCGGCCATCGCCGGCGCGCTGCTGGCCACGATGAACACCGCCTCCGAATACGGCTTTGGCGCCATCATCGCCGCGCTGCCGGGCTTTCTGGTAATCGCCAACGCGCTCAAGACCATTCCCAACCCGCTGGTCAACGAGGCCATCACCGTGACCGCGCTGGCCGGCATCACCGGCTCGGCCTCGGGCGGGCTGGGCATCGCGCTGGCGGCCATGGCCGACACCTTCATCGCCAACGCGCAGGCCGCCGGCATTCCGCTGGAGGTGTTCCACCGCGTGGCCGCCATGGCCTCGGGCGGCATGGACACGCTGCCGCACAACGGCGCGGTCATCACGCTGCTGGCCGTGACGGGCCTGACGCACCGCCAGTCGTACAAGGACATCTTCGTCATCACCTGCCTGAAGACGGCGGCGGTGTTCGTGGTGATCGTCACCTATTACCTCACCGGCATCATCTGAAGGAGGCCGCCGCCATGTCACACAACCCGATGATGGCCGCCTTCCGCTGGGGCGACACCGGCAAGGTCATGACGGCGCGCCAGGCCGTGCAGCTGATTCGCGACGGCGACACGCTGGCCACCAGCGGCTTTGTCGGCATCGGCTTTGCCGAAAACATCGCCGTCGCGCTCGAAGCGCTGTTCCTGGAAAACCAGGGCGCCAGCCTGCCTGCACAGGGCCTGGGTGCCAGCAGCGGCCCGGGCCAGCCGCGCAACCTGACGCTGGTTTACGCGGCCGGGCAGGGCGACGGCCGACACCGGGGCCTGAACCACCTGGGCCACCCGGGGCTGGTCAAGCGCGTCATCGGCGGTCACTGGGGCCTGGTGCCCCGGCTGGGCGAGCTGGCGGCCAGCAACCAGATCGAGGCCTGGAACCTGCCGCAGGGCGTGATCTGCCACCTGTTTCGCGACATCGCCGCCGGCAAGCCCGGCACGCTGACCCGCGTCGGGCTGGGCACCTTTGTCGATCCGCGCTTTGGCGGCGGCAAGCTCAACGCGCTGACGCAGGAGGACATCGTGCGCGTCATGGAAATCGACGGCCAGGAATACCTGTTCTACAAGGCCTTTCCAATCCACGTCGGCATCATCCGCGGCACCACCGCCGACCCGGACGGCAACATCACCATGGAAAAGGAGGCGCTCACCCTTGAAGCGCAGGCCATCGCCATGGCCGCGCACAACTGCGGCGGCATCGTCATCGCCCAGGTCGAGCGCATCGCCGAGCGCGGCACGCTGGGCGCGCGCCAGGTCAAGATTCCGGGCGTGCTGGTCGATTGCGTGGTGGTCGCCGAAAAGCCCGAGTACCACATGCAGACCTTCCTGGAGCCCTACAGCGCCGCCTTTGCCGGCGAGATCCGCGTGCCGCTGTCGGGGCTGGCGCCCATGGCGCTGGACGTGCGCAAGGTGATCGCGCGGCGCGCGGCCATGGAGCTGCGCGCCAACGACGTGGTGAACCTGGGCATCGGCGCGCCCGAGGGCGTGGCCTCGGTGGCGGCCGAGGAAAAAATCTTCGACCTGCTGACGCTGACGGCCGAGCCCGGCGTGATCGGCGGCATCCCGGCCGGCGGCCTGAACTTCGGCGCGGCCACCAACGCGCAGGCCATCATCGACCAGCCCAGCCAGTTCGACTTCTACGACGGCGGCGGGCTGGACATCGCCGTGCTCGGACTGGCGCAGGCCGACGCGCAGGGCAACCTGAACGTGAGCAAGTTCGGCCCCAAGCTGGCCGGCGCAGGCGGCTTCATCAACATCTCGCAAAACGCCCGCAAGGTGGTGTTCGTCGGCACCTTCACCGCCGGCAAGCTCGACATCGAGGTCGATGCCACCGCCCGGGCGCTGCGCATCCGCGTCGATGGCGCGACGCAGAAGTTCGTCGCCGAGGTCGAGCACCGCACCTTCAGCGGCCCGGTGGCCCGGCAGTCGGGCCGCACCGTGCTCTACGTCACCGAGCGCTGCGTGTTCGAGCTGGGCGCGCAGGGTCTGGAGCTGGTCGAGATCGCCCCCGGCGTCGATCTGGAGCGCGACATCCTGGCGCGCATGGCCTTTCGCCCGGTGCTGCGCAACCCGCTGCGGCTGATGGACGCGCGCCTGTTCGCGGCCGAGCCCATGGGCCTGCGCGCCGAGCTGCTGGAGTTGCCGCTGGAGCAGCGCCTGCGCTACGACGCGGCGCAAAACCTGTTCTACGTCAACTTCGAGGGCCTGGGCGTGCGCACGGTCAATGACCTGGACCGCATCTGGCAGGCGGTCGAGGCGCGGCTGGCGCCGCTGGGGCATCGGGTGGCGGCCATCGTCAACTACGACCGCTTCACCATCGCGCCCGAGCTGGTGGACGACTACAGCCGCATGATCCAGGCGATCGTGGACCGCTTCTACCTGGACGTGACGCGCTACACCAGCAGCACGTTTTTGCGCGCCCAGCTGCAGGAAGCCTTCGAGCGGCGCACGCCCGACGCCAAGCTCTACGCCAGCGCCGACGAGGCGCACGGGCACTTGCAACGCCAGCCGGGCAGCTGAGCCGCAGGCAAGGCCCGGCGCATTGCCCCTTCATTTCTTTTCAGCCAACCCCTTTACAAATACCCTACCCACCATGAAAGCCTACATCACACTGCTGAGCACCATGAGCTACCTGCCGGGTGTGGTCGTGCTGTACGACTCGTTGAAACGCGTCAATGCCTCCCATTCGTTCTGGGTGGCCGTGTCGTCCAGCATTCCCTGCGAGGTCGATGATCAACTGGAACAAAAGGGCATGCATGTCCTGCGCCTGGCCGGCCCGGTCAAGATCCCCTCGGCCTTCCGCGAAAACTCCGGCCACTGGGGCAACACCTTCGACAAAATCCACCTCTTCGGCCTGACGGATTTTTCCAAGCTGGTGTACCTGGACAGCGACATGCTGGTGCTGGAAAACCTCGACGAGCTGTTTGACAAGCCGCACATGTCCGCCGTGGCCGCCGGGCGCCTGGAAAACCCGAGCTGGACGCGCCTCAACTCGGGCCTGATGGTCATCGAGCCGGAAAAAAACCTGCCCGAGAAAATGACCGCCATGATCGACCTGGCGGTGCAGCAGGTCGCGGCCCTGGGCAACGACAAGATCGGCGACCAGGACCTGGTGAACACCTATTACCCGGACTGGCCCGACCGCACGGAGCTGCACCTGGACGAAGGCTACAACCTGTTCTTCACCGACCTGGACGCCTACATCGCCCGGCACGGCTACCGGCTGGGCGCGGACGGTGCGAAAAGCGCCAAGCTGGTGCGCGTCATCCACTTCGTCGGCCCGAAAAAGCCGTGGATGAAATGGGCCAACGCCAAGCATTTCGTCCATGCCTTCAAACAGGGCAGCGCTCGCAAATGGGAACGGCGGGCATTTTCCATGTACACCGACCAGTTGAAAAAACTTGATCTGGCGTGACAGGCCGCCAGGCTTCAGCGGCTGGGTCTTTTTGCTCCTAAAAAAGTAGCGACATACCCAGGCGCAGCCTGCGCTGCGGCCTGTTTTGATTCAAAAATACCGATAACTTAGCCTGCTGCTGCCGTCGCCAGCAGCCCCTGCCCGGCGGCCCAGGCGTTGATGTCTTCCTTGCGGATGGCGGCCGCCATCAGCGCCGGAAAGGCATCCGGTGTGCAGGCGAACGACGGCACGCCCAGCGCCGCCAGCTTGGCCGCCAGCGCCCGGTCATACGACGGCGCGCCCTCGTCGCTCAGCGCCAGCAGCGTGATGAACTGCACGCCGGATTCCACCAGCTCGGCGGCGCGGCGCAGCAGGTTGGCCTCGACGCCGCCTTCGTACAAATCAGAAATCAAGACCAGAATTGTGTTGCGCGGCTCGCGGATGACCGACTGGCAGTAGCCCACCGCGCCGTTGATGTCGGTGCCCCCGCCCAGCTGCACGCCAAAGAGCAGCTCCACCGGGTCATCCAACTGCTCAGTCAAATCGACGATGGCCGTGTCGAACACCACCAGCTTGGTCGCCACCGCCGGCAGCGAGGCCATCACCGCCCCAAAAATGCTCGAATACACCACCGACGCGGCCATCGAGCCGCTCTGGTCGATGCACAGCACGACCTCGCGCTGCGGCGTGCGCGCCTTGCGGCCGTAGCCGACGAGCCGCTCGGGCACGACGGTGCGGTACTCGGGCTGCCAGTGCTTGAGGTTGGCGCGGATGGTGCGGTTCCAGTCGATCTCGCTGTGGCGCGGGCGGCGGTTGCGCCGGCTGCGGTCGAGCGCGCCGGTCACCGCCGAGCGCATGGGTTCTTCCAGTTTTTTCAGCAGCGCCTCGACCACCTTGCGCACCACCAGGCGCGCGGTGTCCTTGGTCGAGGCCGGAATCACGCCCGACAGCGAGATCAGGCTGACCACCAGGTGCACGTCGGGCTGCACGGTTTCCAGCATCTCGGGCTGCAGCAGCATCTCGCGCAGGTTCAGCCGCTCCAGCGCGTCGTGCTGCATCACCTGCACGACGGTGCCGGGGAAATACTTGCGGATGTCGCCCAGCCAGCGCGCCACGCTCGGCGCCGAGCCGCCGCGCCCGCCCCGCCGGTCGTTCAGCCCGCCCTTGCCGTCGGCGTCGTAGAGCGCGGCCAGCGCCTGGTCCATCTCGGCCGGCACGCCCGAGAGCTTGCCGCAGCTGGTGTCGGCTTCGCTGCCCAGGACCAGGCGCCAGCGGCGCAGGCGGGCTTCGTCGGGCAGGAGGGCGGGTGGATTGACGGTCGGTTCGCTCATGCGGCAACTCCCAAGATAGTCCTAAGCAACGGCAGCGGCAAGGCTGCCAGCGTTTCATCCCAGCCGGGCGCGCTCACCGTCGCCTGAACAGGCTGCACGCCCTGCCGCGCCCGCTGTCCCAGATCCCGCCGCTCACTCGCGCTGAACGCCGAAAACGTGCGCCGCACCAGCGGCAGGATGTGCACGAAGTGCTCCTCGCCCAGCCCGCACAGCCAATCGTTGACCAGCTGCCACAGCGCCGTGTCGTGCAGCAGCACCAGCGCGTTGCGGTTGATAAAACCTTCCAGCCAGGCGGCGGCCTTAAGCGGCTCGGTGCCGCTGGACAGGTGCAGCGACAGCGCCTGCGCGGCGTCGGCGGCTTGCCACAGCTGCTCGTCGAGCAGCAGGCGGCTGGCCAGGCCTTGCAGCAGCTCGTGCGCCTGCGTGCTGGCGGCGACCTGCTGCAGGGCGCGCTGCCAAGCCTGGGTCTGCGCGTCGGCGCCGCGCAGGGCAATGGCGGCGTGGGCGGCGATGATTTCGGCGCGCAGGGCCTCGGCGGCGGCGTCGTTGAGCGCGCAGCAGGCCAGCGGCAGGGCGATGGCCACGCGCAGGATCAGGCTGTCGAGCATGTGCGCGACCAGCGCGGTGTCGGTCTGGCGCACGTTGCCGTAGCGAAACACGTTGGCCAGCGGCGGCAGGGTCTGCAGCAGCTGCAGCGTGTCGCCGCTGACGGCGGCGCGGTTTTCCAGCACGCGGCTGATGGCCTGCACCGCCGCGCCCAGGTCGGCCAGCAGCGCCTGGTTCACCAGCTCCGAGAGTTCGCCCAGGTTGGCGGCGCTGTGGGCGCGGTCCAGGCTGCGGGCGGCGGCGGCGGCCTCCAGCGTGTGGCCCCAGGGGCTGGCCTCGATCAGCTTCATGGCGAACTCGGGCTGCCACTGCAGCGACCAGATTTCATGGAAGGTGCCGCGCGCCGAGCCGCCAGTGCGGCTGAGACGGCCCCAGGGCAGCTCGATCAGGCGCAGCCGGTGCAGCAGGTGGCTGCGCGCCAGGTCGCCGGGCTGGCGCAGGTCCAGGTCCAGCGTGCGCTCGGTGGCCTCGGCCTTCAGGCGCAGGGATTTTTGCTGTTGCTCCACGTCTTTTTGCAGCGGCACGGTGGGCACGTCCGGCGGCACCTGGCCCATCGTCTGGCCGACCAGCAAGGCATCGGCGATGAACTGCAGCGCCGCGTCGTCGCCCATCAAGAGCACGGTGCGGGTGGCTTCGTGCAGCTCCTCCAGGCCGGGCTGCGGGCGCTGGCGCAGGGCGGCCAGGCTGTCGGCCAGGCGGGTGGCTTCGATCAGATGCGCTGAGGAGCAGTCCAGGTCGCGCTCGCGCATCAGCCGCGCCACGCGCGCCAGCCAGCCGATGGTGCGCGGCGCCGGGGCGGCAGCGCCAGCGCTGGCGCTGGCATCCGCGCCGCAGTGCCACAGGTGTTCGTACCAGCCCGGCGCGTGGATGCCGGCGCCGTAGCCGCTGGCGCGGGTGAGGTGGCGGTAGGTCCAGGGCACCCAGGTCGATTGCACCTTGAGCTTGGGCAGGCCCTTCAGCAGGGCGGCGTCGGCGCTGGCCTTGGTCGCTGCCTGCAGCCCGCCCAGGTGCCAGGCGCCGCAGACCACGGCGATGCGCGCGTGGCCCTTTTTGATGGCGTCTCGGATGCGCTGGCGCATGTGCGCTTCGCGCAGCACCTCGCGCCGGCCTTCCTGCGGGTCGGTGTCCAGCGCCTGCTCGCCCAGGTCGGCGCGCAGGGCGGTCATGGCCTCGGCGATGGCGGCAAAGAGTTCTTCGCCGTCGCCGCGTTCCTCGACGGTGTGGTTCCACCAGCTTTCGCCGTCGGCGTGGCCCGCCGCCTGGGCCAGCCAGTTCAGCGGGTCGGTGCGGTAGCCGGGCGGGCCGCCGGCGCCCGGGGCGTCCGGCCGCAGGGCGGTGCCGGCTTCGGCGGCCTCGGCCGCGTGGCCGGTGGCGCAGCTGGCCCCGGCGGGCTCGGCGGCAGCGAGGGCCTCGACGGCGGCGGTGCCCGCCAGCGCCGCGCCGTCTTCAGCGCCGGGCGCGGCTTGCGCCGGCAGGGCTTGCTGCGCCTCGGCCTCTTTGTCGGCCTGGGCCTGCTGCCGGGCGGCTTCCTCGGCCGCCGCGGCGTCGGCTGCTTCGCGCGCCTTGTCCATCGCCATCTGGTGCGTCACCGGCAGGTCGATGAAACTGGCCGGCACCTGGTGCGCCAGCGCCCAGCGCAGCGCCTGCCACTCCGGCGAGAACACGGCAAACGGGTGGTACACGGCGCGCTGCGGCTCGTCCGGGCAATAGCTCAAGAGCGCCACGGGCGGCTGCATCTGCTCTGCCAGCAGGAAGGCCAGCGCGCCCTCGGCCTCGGGCGGGCCTTCGACC
>Ga0302347_1002004_pt1 | contig 22152 bp, 21 predicted proteins | sample PhyWR1_FD_202178 | JGI IMG/M metagenome (GOLD analysis project Ga0302347, IMG submission 202178) | Leaf surface microbial communities from wheat plants in UC Gill Tract Community Farm, Albany, California, United States - DLSL W.R1 (v2)... | ecosystem: Host-associated > Plants > Phyllosphere >...
CGTGTACTGGGGATTTCGGAGGGCACGGTGAAGGTGCACCGCCACAATATCTGGCAGCGGCTGGGCATCGCCGGGAATGCGGAGCTGTTCCGGTTGTTCATCAACTATCTGGTCAAGCAGTAAGCGCAGCCGTGCCAACCGGCTGGTCGGGCTGCTTACGCTCCAGGCTGTAGTCCTTTTCCCAAAGCCTCCTGAAGCTATTGAATGGCGAGCGGTCGCCCTCTAGCCTTGAGCTGAATCAGGAGGTATCGTATGTACAGATGTAAATACGGAGCGGCCCATGTTCTTTGAGTGGGACGATGCCAAGAACCATATCAACATCCGCAAGCATGGAATCGACTTCAGCGATGTTCCGGAGATGTTCAATCACCCGATGCTGATACGCCGCGATGACAATCCCGGCCTTGGCGAGGAACGCTGGGTCTGCCTGGGCTGGCTGAAGTGCTTGATAGGCGTAGTCGTGTATACGGAGAGGCGTGGTGATGTCATTCGAATCATTTCTGCGCGTAAAGCCACCAGGTGGGAGGCCACTCACTATGACCAAAACATCGAAAACTGACTGGAGCCGCTTGGCTCGGCAGGACGACCAGGCTATTGATACCTCGGATATCCCTGAGCTGAATGACGATTTTTTTCGGGAGGCCGAGCTGCGAGTTCCAGCCAAGCAGACGGTGACCATTCGCCTGGATACTGATGTCCTCGCCTGGTTCAAAGAGCAGGGGGGCGGCTACCAGACCCGGATCAATCAGTTGCTGCGCCAGTATATGCAAGCCCAGCAGAAGCTACGCTGAGTTTTGCTGCCAGCGCCAAACCGGCTGGTATCGTCGGCCTCAAGTGCGTGAGTCATGGCAGCGGGACAGATACGTAGTCGCGCTTTTTTGGAACACCGCTCCTACTGGTGGGTCCCACCCTGTGTACCCCTTCCGTCCACTGCAGGAGCACGAGCCATGAGCATCGCCTACGACTGGGACCTGATCGAACGCTTGCTGCACGAGGTGCAGAACGGCGCCGGTCACAGCTTCACGCCACGCCCCTATGCCGAACAGCACGCTGCGGCGCTGGCCGCCAAGGGCGAGCCGGTGGGTGATCTGGACCACCTGAAAACCCGCGCCTGCGAGTATGAAAAATTGCTGTTCAAGCGCGGCTTCATCGCAAGCCGGCCTGAAGAAGACGGTGGCAATGGCGAGAATTTCGTGCTGACCGAGCGCGGTTCGCGTTTGATGAGCCTGATCGACAGCAGCATCCCCGGCTTCGAGCACCCGCGCCAGGTGCTGGACGAGCAGGCAGATGCGCTGGATGAAAGTACCTTCGAGCACGTGTCGGCAAAAGCGCAGATTGCTTGAGGTCGTTTTGAGGCTGGCAAGGCTGGCCCGGGAAACCCGATAATCGGTAGTTCCTGAATGCTGCCGAGCCTTTTGCCCATGCCCACCATCAGCTCGAAGGCCCGCTCATGAGCGCGGTCCGCAAGAACCCTGACGCCTTCGCCTTTCAGGTGATGCTCGGACTGTGCCTGATCTGGGGCTGCCAGCAGGTACTGATCAAGACCGCCGCCGTGGACATCGCCCCGGTGATGCAGGCGGCATTGCGTAATGGCATTGCCGCCGTGCTGGTCGGCCTGCTGGTGTGCTGGCGAGGTGGTTGGGGGCAGGTCGGCAGCACCTGGCGTGCAGGGTTGCTGGCGGGCGGGCTGTTCGGCGTAGAGTTTCTGTTCATCGCCGAGGGCCTGAAGCTGACCTCGGCGGCGCACATGTCGGTGTTCCTCTATACCGCCCCGGTGTTCACCGCATTGGGCCTGCATTTCCGGCTGCCTAGCGAACGTCTGCGGCTGCTGCAGTGGTTGGGAATCTTGTTGGCGTTCGGTGGCATTGCCATGGCGTTTGCCGGTGGCATGTCGTTCGAGGACATGGATGGCCGCACCTTGCTGGGTGATGCCTTTGGCGTGATCGCCGGCCTGGCCTGGGGCGCCACCACGGTAGTGGTGCGCTGCTCACGCTTGTCTGAAGCACCGGCGACCCTGACCCTGTTCTATCAGCTGGGGGTCGGTTTTGTCGGGCTGCTGCTGATTGCACTGCTCAGCGGGCAGATCGGTGAGGTGTCGCTGACACCGCTGGCGATGGGTAGCGTGCTGTTCCAGGGCATCGTGGTGTCGTTCGTCAGCTACCTGACCTGGTTCTGGTTGCTGCGCAAGTACCTGGCGTCCAACCTGGCGGTGTTTTCCTTCATCACCCCGCTGTTCGGGGTGACCTTTGGCGTGTTGCTGCTGGATGAGCCGCTCAGCGCCAACTTTGTAATCGGGGCGCTGATGGTGTTGCTGGGCGTGGTCCTGGTAAGTGCCGAGCCCTGGGTGAAGCGGCATTTGCGGCGGTTCGTGGGGTGATGCATCGCCTGTACCGCCGCGAAGAGGTCGGTACAGGCAACCCGATTCAGGATGCAACCTTGCTGGGGCAGGCGCATGCGGCCTTGCTGCTGCCGGCCAATTGCACCAGCCCCCCGGCCACCGCCAGGCCACCTGCCGCTATCATCAGCGCCGGCTGCAGCCCACCGCTGTAATGGCTGCTGACCGCTGCCAGCAACGGCCCGCTCAACTGCCCCAGGGCAAAGCACGCCGTGAGCAAACCGGCATTGCGCTGTGTTGCATGCGGCGCCAGTTCCCGCGAACGCTGCATCACCAGCTGCATGCACGCCAGGAACGGGCCGCCACACAGCACCACACCCAACGCCAGCCCGACACCCCCGCCCACCAGGCAGGCCAGCACACCCAACCCTTGCAGCCACAGGGTGGCGGTCAGCCAGGTCGAGGTAGGACCGCTGCGGCGCAAGCTCACCAGCAGCACACCAAGCGCCGCTGCCAGGCCAAATGCCGGCCAGAACAGATCAGCCAGCCACTGCCCGCGCAACTGCTGGTTGGCCATCTGCGAAAGGAACGTGGCCGGCAGGATGTAGCCCACCCCGTACAGCGCATACACCAGCCCCAACCGGCCGATACCGACACTGCGGGTCGGGCCCTGATGCGCAGGCGTCAGCACAGGCGCCGCTTGCAGCGCCCGGGGCAGCCAAGGCCGGACTGCCAGCAGCATCACCAGCGCCGCCACGGCATAGATCAGCCACAGCGCCGCCGAGCCCAGCCCCAGCAGGTGCGCAACCAGCGCCAGCAGCCCGGTCAAGGCAATGCCTAGGCCGGGTCCGGCGAAGACCAGGGCGCCCAGGCGCTGGCGGTTATTGGCATTGGCCACCTGCTGGCTGAGGCTGGTGATCATCACCAACACCCAGGCACTCGCCACGCCGGTGCCAAAGCGCAGCAACAGGTGGCTCCAGAACCCGTCTGCCGCCCATGAAGCCAGCGTCAGCACCACGCACAGCCACAGCCCGCCATGCAGGCGCAGGCGCACCTGGCCGGGCGAGCGGGCGAACATGGCGTCTACCGCCCCCACGAAGTAGCCCAGGTAGTTGGCGGCCGCCACCAGCCCCGCGACCGTCAGGTCGAACTGGCCTTCGGCGATCAGTTGCGGCAATTGCGGGGTAAGGGCAAAACGGCCGATACCCATGGCCATCATCAGCGCAACGGCGCTGGCCAGCAGTTGAGTGAGGGGTGACATGACGAGTCTCCTGCCCGGATGTAAGCGATGGTTGGCAGGTTAGGGCTGTTCCTTTTTCAATAAAATTGAATAATGATGAGTAAGTTGTTCTGTTTTGGAGAATGCCGTGGAATTCAGCCAGCTGCGTATCTTCCAGGCCGTGGCCGAAGAGGGTTCTGTTACCCGTGCCGCCGAGCGCTTGCATCGTGTGCCGTCAAACCTGTCGACGCGGTTGCGCCAACTCGAGGAGCAGTTGGGCGTCGAGCTGTTCCTGCGCGAACGCCAGCGCCTGCAGCTGTCGCCAGCCGGCAAGGTGTTGCTGGACTATGCCAACCGTCTGTCGGCGTTGCGCGACGAGACGCTGGCTGCCGTGCGGGGTGGCCAGCCGGCCGGCGATTTTGTGCTGGGTACCATGTACAGCACGGCCGCGACCCATTTGCCGGGGTTGCTGGCGCGTTACCACCAGGCCTACCCGGCGGTAAACCTGCAGGTGCGTGCAGCGCCCAGTGGCGAGTTGCTGGAAGGCTTGCTCAACCATACCCTGGACGCTGCCCTGATCGACGGCCCGCCCAGCCTGGCCGGGCTGGATGGCGTGCCGCTGTGCGATGAACAACTGGTACTGATCACCAGCCCCGAGCACCCGGCCGTGCATACCGCCAAGGATGTGGCGGGCAAGGCGGTGTTCACGTTCCGTCAGGGCTGCTCGTACCGCATGCGCCTTGAAGCCTGGTATGCCCATGCCCATACCCCAATGGGCCGGGTGATGGAGATCGAGTCGTACCAGAGCATGCTGGCCTGTGTGATCGCGGGCGCGGGCGTGGCGATGATGGCCCGTTCGATGCTCGACAGCCTGCCTGGGCGTGACCGGGTTAGCGTGTATCCGCTGCAGGCGCCGTTCGATCAGGCCGTCACCTGGCTGATGTGGCGGCAGGGCATGCGTGGGGCAAATTTGCAGGCGTGGATCCACCTGCAACAAAGCGAAACGATTAACCAGTCGTCGGAATGCACCGTTACGCCTTGATCCACGTCAAAATGGCCCGTATCTGTAATACCAGAGGCATGCGTTCTACAGGACATCAGGCTATGATCTGTATGAAACATCGCAGGATTGATTTACCGTGAGGCTGACCCGTCAAGGGGGCAATATGAATAGACCACTGTCAAACTGGCTCCACGATCTGGCGGTCGCCCTGGGGCTGATTCCACCACCCTTGCAGCCGGTGCCGATCCCGACTGATGAAGAGCAGCGCAAGCGCCAACCGCGTCGTCGCTGATACAAGCAAAGGCCGTTGCACCTGGGTGGGTGCAACGGCCTTTCTGTTTCTGTCAGTCGTGTGATGCCTGCCGGGCGGGTTTTGTCAGGCCAGCTTTACCGCCGCCACTGATTTGCGCGAAGCCAGGCTCACCACCACAAAGCTCACCAGGCCGATCGCCAGGCTGTAGTAGATCGGCGTATTGGCCTCCAGCCCGTCCTTGAACATGAACAGCAGCGCGGTGGCAAAGCCCAGCGACATGCTGGCGATGGCGCCCGCTGTGGTCGCACGTTTCCAGAAGATGGCCCCGATCAGCGGGATCAGCATGCCGCCGACCAGCAGGTTGTAGGCCAAGGTCAGGGCGTTGATCACATCGTTCACCATCAGCGCGATACCCAGCACCACCAGCCCGGTGAGCAGGGTGAACAGGCGGCTCATGCCCAGGCTCGACTGCTTGCCACCGCGCAGCTTGGGCAGCAAGTCTTCGGTGACTGTGGTGGATGCAGCCAGCAGGCCGGCGCTGGCAGTGGACATCATGGCGGCCAGGGCCGCCGCCATCAGCAGGCCGCGGATACCATCGGGCAGCGTGCTCTTGATCATCTCGGCAAAGGCATTGTTCGGGTTGGCCAGGTCGGGCAGCAGCACGTGCGCGGCCATGCCGATCGCGGCGCAGGCCAGGCCATATACCACGCAGTAGACACCGGCGATGGTACCCGCACGCTGGCAGACCTTCTCGTCTCGGGCGGTGAACACCCGCTGCCAGATGTCCTGGCCGATGAGGATGCCGAAGAAGTAGATCAGGAAGTAGGTGATGATGGTGTCCCAGCCAATGCTGGTCAGCTGGAAGCTGGCCGCCGGCAGCTTGGCCACGAGTGTGTCCCAGCCCCCGGCCTTGTACAGGCACACCGGCAGCAGGATGAACATCAGGCCGACGGTCTTGATCACGAACTGGACGATGTCGGTCAGGGTCAGCGACCACATGCCGCCAATGGTCGAATACAGCACCACCACACCGCCACCGAGCAGCAGCGACGCCCAGAACGGCAGGTCCAGCAGCACCTGCAGCACGGTGGCCATGGCCAGGGTCGAGGTCACGCCGATCATCAGGGCATAAGCCAGCATGATCACCGCACTGGCCTGGCGAGCGGTCGGGTTGTAGCGCTGCTCCAGCACCTGGGTCACGGTGAAGATGCGCAGGCGCAGCAGCGGTTTGGCGAGGAACAGGTTGATGGCGATGATGCCCAGGCCCAGCGCTGCGCACAGCCAGAACCCGGAGATGCCATGGACATAGCCCAGGCGCACGGTGCCGACGGTGGACGCGCCACCCAGCACGGTGGTGGCCATGGTACCCATGTACAGGACCGGGCCGAGGTTGCGCCCGGCCACCAGATAGTCTTCATGGGTTTTCGCACGCCGCATGCCATACCAGCCAAGCCCGAGCATGCCGGCGGTGTAGATCATTACAACAATGATGTCCAAGGCCATTGGGGGTCTCCCGATTATCTTTATTATGGCGAGATCGACCACACGGGCGTTTGCACGGCGCCCGGCGGTCTGGTTTTGTGTTGGCGGGCCTCAGTGGCCCTCCCATATGGCTCCTGCCGGGGTCAAGCGGGACTAGCGACGCACCACGCCTGGCAGCACGCAGAGCATTTCGAACAGCAAGTTGGCACCGAGCAGCGAGGTGTTGCCGGTGGTGTCGTAAGGCGGGGAGACTTCGACAAGGTCACAGCCGATCAGGTCCAGGCCGTGGCAGCCGCGAATGATCTCCATCGCCTGGATGGTGGTCAAGCCGCCGATTTCCGGCGTGCCGGTGCCAGGCGCCCAGGCCGGGTCGATGCCGTCGATGTCGAACGACAGGTACACCGGGCCACCGCCGACTTTTTCCCGCACTTCGGCCATCAATGGCTCCAGCGACTTGTGCCAGCATTCTTCGGCCTGGACCACGCGAAAGCCCTGGCGGCGGCTCCAGTTGAAGTCGTCGGCGGTGTAGCCCTGGGCGCGCAGGCCGATCTGCACCACGCGGTCGCAATCGAGCAGGCCTTCTTCGACGGCGCGGCGGAAGGTGGTGCCGTGGGCGATTTTTTCGCCGAACATGTGGTCGTTGACGTCGGCGTGGGCGTCGATGTGCACCAGGCCGATCTTGCCGTGCTTCTTGTGCAGGGCACGCAGGATCGGCAGGGTGATGGTGTGGTCGCCGCCCAGGGTCATCGGGATCACATTGTGCTCGACGATCTCGTCGTACGCTTCTTCGATGATGCGCACGGCGTCCAGCAGGTTGAAGGTGTTGATCGCCACATCACCGATGTCGGCGACCGACAGCGAGTCGAACGGCGCGGCACCGGTGGCCATGTTGTACGGGCGGATCATCACCGATTCGGCGCGGATCTGGCGCGGGCCGAAGCGGGTGCCGGAGCGCAGCGAGGTACCGATATCCAGCGGGACGCCGATGAAGGCAGCGTCCAGGCCCTCGGCGCTTTGCAGGTGGGGAAGGCGAAGCATGGTGGCGATGCCGCCGAAACGCGGCATTTCGTTGCCGCCCAGTGGTTGGTGGAGAGTCTTGTCCACAGTGGGCCTCATCAGTCGGTCGATTGTTGTGTTTGTTCGAACCTGTGCCGCCGCGCGCCTTTCAAGTGTGATCGTGCCGGCGGGCAGGGACATTTCGGCCGAGTTTGCGCAAGGTAGTGCGCGGGAAGAATCGCTACCGGCAAATACTTAGTTCAGGAATTTCTAAACTAATCGTTGGCTGAGCGGTTAGACTGCGCGCAAATGACACTGCGGAACCGCTACACCATGGCCTCGACCCTGCCTGACCTGAAACTGCTGCGCATCTTCATCAGCGTGGTGCGCCATCAGGGCTTTGCCAACGCCCAGCGCGATCTCAACCTGTCGACCTCGGCCATCAGCACCTACATGAGCCAGCTCGAAGGCGCCCTGGGGATCGTGCTGTGCCACCGCGGGCGTGGCGGTTTCAGCCTGACCAGCAAAGGCGAGCTATTCCATCAGGAAACCCTGCGCCTGCTCGCCGAGCTGGACGGGTTCGAGCAGTACGCCGCAGCACTCAAGGGCGAATTGCGTGGCACCCTCAACCTGGGGGTGATCGACTCCACCGTTGGCGACAGTGCCTTGCCGCTGGCTGAAGCCATCGGTGCCTACAGTCAGGAGCACCCGGCGGTGCACCTGCACCTGTCGGTGTCCAGCCCCTACGAGTTGCAGCTGGGCGTACAGGACAACCGCCTGGACCTGGCCATTGGCGCGTTTTCCTCGCGCATGAGCGGGCTGCTGTATCAACCGCTGTACCGCGAGCAGCACTGGCTGTACTGCAGTAGCCGACACACGCTGTTTGCCGAGCGGCGCATCCCCGAGCAGGTGGTGACCCAGCAGCGGATGGTCGGGCGCGGCTACTGGAGCCAGGCCGAGCTGGCCCGGCACGGCTTCAAGCACAGCGCGGCAACGGTAGAGAGCATGGAGGCGCAGTTGATCCTGATCCTCTCCGGCGCCTATATCGGCTACCTGCCCGAGCACTACGCCCAGGCCTGGGTCGACAAGGGCGACTTGCGCGTGCTGTCGCCATCCACTTTCGGCTATCAGGCACCGTTCTCGCTGATCATTCGCCGGGGACGCAGCCGCGAACCGCTGATCCAGACCTTCCGCGACCTGCTGAAAAGCCAGCTGAATGTGGGCTGAGCGGCGACGCCTGCGTGCATTCCGTCGGGCGGTGTTAAATTCTGGCAAAAGCCGACCGCTAACCTGATAGCGCTCTGCTAAACATCAACGTGCGCTGATGATTTCCCCTTATTTCATCCTGCAAGGATCGCCGAAGATGCGCATGAATCTGCCCGTCACCGAGCATGAAAGAACCTTCTCCAGCGACCAACGCCTGATCTCCACCACGGACCTCAACAGCCGCATCACCTACTGCAACGATGCCTTCGTGGCGATCAGCGGGTTCACCTACGAGGAGCTGGTCGGCCAACCGCACAACCTGGTGCGCCACCCGGACATGCCAGCGGCGGTGTTCGGCCATATGTGGGAGACCATCAAGCAGGGCAAGCCGTGGATGGGGGTGGTCAAGAACCGGGCAAAGAACGGTGATTACTACTGGGTCAGCGCCTATGTCACGGCGATTTACGAGCAGGGCCGCATCAGTGGCTACGAGTCGGTGCGCTCCGTACCCACACGCGAACAGATCCACCGCGCCGAAGCCTTGTATGCGCGTCTGCGCGACGGTCGCCCAGCGGTGTCGTGGGCGGCTCGCCTGGGGCATGGCCTGACCCACGGCTGGCCATTGATCGGTGCCGGGCTGCTGTCGGCGGCAGGCTACCTGTGGATGCCGGCCTACGCGGCGCTCGGCGTGCTCATGGCCAGCTTGCTGCTGGCCTGGTACCTGGTCGAGCATCGGCAAAACCAGGCCATTCGCCGCACGTTGGCCGAGCACCCCAAGGCGTTCACCAGCCCGCTGGTGGCGCTTACCTACAGTGACAACCCGGGCCTGCAAGGCCAGCTCGACCTGGCCATCATCAGCGAAGAAGCCCGCCTGCAAACGGCGCTGACACGTCTGGTGGACGCCGGCGTCGGGGTGAAGTCGCGGGCGGCGCAATCGTCCGACCTGTCGGATGCCCAGGCGCAGATGCTCGACCGCCAGCGCAGCGAGACCGACCAGTCCGCCACGGCCATTGCGCAGATGGCGGCGACCATCCAGCAGGTCACCCACAACGTGCAGAGTACGGCGCATGCTGCCGGTGATGCCGACCAGCTGGCGCAGCAGGGCAGCGAACTGGCGTTGAAGAGCCTGCAAGCGATGGGCAGCATGAGCGATGCGGTCAGTGACATCGGCCAGGCGGTGAATGCCCTGGCCGAACAGACTCAGTCGATTGGCAGCGTGGTCGATGTGATCACCTCGATTGCCGAACAGACCAACCTGCTGGCGCTCAACGCCGCCATTGAAGCCGCGCGGGCCGGTGAACAAGGGCGTGGGTTTGCCGTGGTGGCTGACGAGGTGCGTTCGCTGGCCCAGCGCACCCGCGCCTCGACCCAGGAAATCCACCAGATCATCGCTTCATTACGCGCTGGCGCAGAGCGGGCGGTGAGTACTGCCAACCGCGGCGAGCAGATCTCGCGGGACAGTGTGCACAGCGTCGAGGCGGTGCAGGGGGCATTGAGCGGGATTGCCCAGGCGGTCAGCCGCATCACCGGCATGAGCCAGCAGATGGCGACGGCGTCGGAGCAACAGACCCATGTGGCGGAGGACATAAACCAGCAGATCGTGCGCATCGCCCAGCTGTGTGACCAGAGTGCGGGGCAGGCCAGGCAGGGGGCTGAAATCAGCCAGGACCTGGAGCGCATGGCGGAGTACCTGCATAGCCTGGCGGAGCGGTTCAACCGTTGAAATAGCGGCGGGGCTGCTCTGCAGCCCTTTCACCGGCAAGCCGGCCCCCACCGGGACCGCGGCTTGAAGGCTGCGGGGTCCCTGTGGGAGCTGGCTTGCCGGCGAAAGGCCCGCAAAGCGGGCCCCGGTTCTGTGGCAAACTGTTCCCGTAAAAGGAGAACCCGATGCCCAGACCCCGCTGCGGGCGCTGTCAGCGCCCGCTCGACCACTGCCTCTGCCCGCTGATCCCCGCGCTCGACAGCCGCACCCGCGTCATCCTGCTGCAGCATCCCAGTGAAACCGCCCATGCACTGAACACTGCGCGCCTGGCTGCCCTTGGCCTGAACAATGCCGAGCTGCGGATCGGGGAAGTGTTCGATGACCTGGGTGAATTGCTGGCAACACCGGGTTACCGACCGGCCCTGCTGTTTCCGGGTGATGATGCTCAGGTGCTGAGGGGCTATGGCAAGGAAGATAACGAGCCGTTGCTGCTTATCGTGCCAGACGGCACCTGGCGCAAGGCGCGCAAGCTGCTGTACCTGAACCCGATACTGGAGGCCTTGCCACGGGTGACGCTGGGCGACGTGGCCCCTTCACGCTATCGCCTGCGCAAGGCGCCGGAAGCGGGCGCGCTGTCGACTATCGAGGCGGTGGCAGGAGCACTGAATACGCTGGAGCAACCGGCCTGCTTTGATGCACTGCTGGCACCGTTCGAGGCGTTGATCGAAGGGCAGATCAGGGCCATGGGTGTTGAGACATTCCAGCGCAACCATAACACCGAGCATGGCACCGAGTGAGGGCAGGGGGCCGCAAAGTGGCCCCGCGATCTAAATCCGATCAGCGCATCTCAGGCAGACGCGCCTCGGTGCGTACCTCGGAGGTAGCCAGCGCCTCTGGCGGCAGCGAGATGCGCTGCTTGCTCAGCAGCTCGCCCATGGTCGCCAGTACGCGGTAGCGCGAAAACTCTTCGGTATAACGCACTTCGGTGTAGCGCCGGTCGGCGTTGTACAGCTCGTTCTCACTGTCCAGCACGTCCAGCAGGGTACGCTGGCCCAGGCCGAACTGGTCCTGGTAGGCGGCACGCACGCGCTTGGTGGTCTCGGCGTATTCACGCGCGGTCGGCAACTGCTTGGTGGCGTTATTCATGGCGTTCCACGCCAGGCTCAGGTTCTCGGTCAGCTCGCGCAGGGCGTTGTTGCGGATGTCCAGGGCCTGGTTGATCTTGTGCGCGTCGGACTGTAGGCGCGCCTTGTCGCTGCCGCCACGGAACAGGTTGTAGTTCATCTCTACGCCGGCTTGCCAGTCGTTGTTGTTGTGGCCTTTCTCGCCGCCAGTGTTGTTATTGGCACCGGTGGCCAGAATGGCGTCGAAGCGTGGGTAGAAGGTCGACTTGGCGACTTCGTACTGCTGCTCGGCGGCATTCACGTCAGCCTGGGCAGACTTGATGTAGGGGTTGTTCTGGCGCATGCCCTCGCGGGCTTCTTCGAGGTTGCCAGGCATTTGCACCTTGATCGACACCGGGTCTTCCAGTTCGTCAGGCATGCGGCCGACCACGCTGAAGAAGTTGGCCTCGGCGTCGGCCAGGTCTACTTCTGCGGTGTCCAGGTTGTTTTCCGCCAGAGCGCGACGTGCGCGGGACTGGTCGAGGTCGGCGGTGCTGCCGACGCCACGCTCGTTGCGCAGGCCGATCTGGTCGTTGACGCGCAGGTGGGCTTGCAGGTTGTTGCGGGCCAGGGTTACCAGCTCGCGGCGCTTGAGCACTTCGAGGTAGACCTCGGTGGCACGCAGTGCGACGTCCTGGGCCACTGCCTGGGTGTAATAAGCGCGGGATGTGGACACCGCCTCGGTGCGACCGACTTCGCTCGAGGTATTGAAACCATCGAAAATCATCTGCCGCAGGCGCAGCTCGGACTGCGTGTAGCTGAGGGTCTCTTTGTTATGGTTGCCCTGGGCGCGGGTGGTGGCGTTGTCGGAACGCTGGCGACCATAGCCCGCGACCAGGTCCACGGAAGGGTAGTAGCCACCACGCGCAAACTTCACATCCTCATCGGCCGACAGCTTGCTGTTGCGGTTGGAGCTGACTTGCGGGTGGTAGTCCACGGCGCTTTGGACGGCCTCGGTGATCGACATCGCCTGTACGTTGGCACTTGCCAGGGCCAACAGTAATGCACTGGTGATGGGGTTCAAAACGCGCATGGTACATCTCCCTGATCTGGAATTTATCCTGCTGCTCGCCAAAAAAATGACGATAAAAAGAATGCGTATAGTGTTGCAGGTTTTTAACAACACAGCTAAGTACATTCAACGCGATAGATAAGAAGATTTACTCATATCAAACTGCCATGTAAGACTTTTATTGTCTATCATCGCTCCGTTCACGGGCTGCAAATGCAACCGTCAAATGCCATGTAAACCAATGGATTCAAAGGTCTGAGGCGGTTCCAGAACTAATTCGGATAAAGAAGAGGGCGTTTAGGCGAAAGTGATATTTGGCGACAAAATATTGTCACTTTTGATTCGGCAGGGTTTTCTGCTTGAGGATATACAGGCTGACCAGCACAGCACTGGTCAACATGAACAGGCGCGCCCAGAACAGCGGCACCAGGTAACACGACAGGCCGATGCTGGCCCACATCAGGCCGATGGCGTAGACCTTGCCCTTGAGGGGGATGCCCTCGCCACTGAGGTAGTCGCGAATCCACGGCCCGAGCTTGGGGTGGTGGACCAGCCAGTGGTGAAAGCGCGGCGAGCTGCGGGCAAAACAGGCCGCCGCCAACAGCAGGAACGGGGTGGTGGGCAAAACCGGCAGGAATATCCCCAACACCCCCAGCGCGACGCTGAGCCAGCCGATGGCCAGCAGCAGGTAGCGCACAGGTGACTCAGTGGTGGCGTGGCTTGAGCAGTGCAGGCTTTTCGTCAGGGGCGTGCAGCAGCAGGAACAGCGCGGTCAGCGCCTCGGGGATCTGTACGATCATGTCGTCCTGCAGGTTGGCGTTGCTGGCGATGTCAGCGAACTCCGGCTGTTCGTCGAACAGGCCCGAGCCGACCATGATCGGCAGCAGCATTTCGCTGACTTCTTCTTCGTCGCGGTCGAACCAGGCTTCCTCGCGCAGGAACACACCTTCCATGAAGCCGATGCACCAGCCGCGCAGGTCAGAATCGTCCGGCTCATCGGTCAGGTCGAGTTCGCAAGGCAGGTCGAATTCTTCTTCGCTGGCCAGCTGACGAGCGATATGCGCCTTGAGCGCGACCAGGGTAGCTTCGATCTCGGTGCGCTGGGCTTCGCCGGCGTAATGCGGCTCTTCGGCGAACAGGGCATCGATCCATTCGCGCTCGGGCACGTCCTCGGCGTTGATCGACAGGGCGGTGAGGTAGCCGTGTGCGGCGACATAATCCAGCGCTTCTTCGTGCAGCTCGTCGGCGTCGAGGAAGGCTTGAAGGCGGGTCAGTTGCTCGGCGAAGGACATTACAGGGCTACCTTGGGGAATAAACGATAACGAATTCTAGCACCTTGCGGCGGCGCCGGGGCAAAGGAACGTCTATCGCGGTGGTGCCCTGCACGGTGCAGCGCTGCGGTATACTCCGCCATTTTTCACCGTGGGGCAGCTTCTACCAGCTGTCTGGTAAAAACCGCTTACGCATTCGGCGTGTGCGGGACGGTTTTTTCGTCCAGCCTGTATCCCGGATGGTACGGCGATTTGTGGAGTTGCACATGCTCGAACAGGCTCAGCGCGTTCTCAAGGACATCTTCGGCTACGACAGTTTCCGCGGGCGCCAGGCAGCGATCATCGAATGCGTGGCCAATGGCGGCGATGCCCTGGTGCTGATGCCCACCGGCGGCGGCAAGTCGCTGTGTTTCCAGGTGCCGGGGCTGCTGCGCCCGGGCCTGACGGTGGTGGTCTCGCCACTGATCGCGCTGATGGACGACCAGGTGGCCACCCTCGACGAACTGGGGGTGGCGGCGGCTGCGCTCAACTCCACGCTCACCGCCGAGCAGCAGCGCGAACTGGCCGGGCGCCTGCGCCGTGGCGAGGTGAAGATGCTGTACCTGGCACCGGAGCGCCTGGTGCAGCCGCGCATGCTCGACTTCCTGCGCGAGCTGGACATCTCGCTGTTCGCCATCGACGAAGCCCACTGCGTGTCGCAATGGGGCCACGATTTCCGTCCCGAGTACCTGCAGCTGGGCCAGTTGGCCGAGCTGTTCCCGCATGTACCGCGCATTGCACTGACCGCCACCGCCGACATGCGCACCCGCGAAGAAATCGTCCAGCGCCTGCACCTGCAAGGCGCCGAGCGGTTCCTGTCGAGCTTCGACCGGCCCAACATCTTCTACCGTATCGTGCCCAAGGAGGCGCCGCGCAAACAGCTGATGGCCTTCCTTGGCGAGCGCCGCGGCAATGCCGGCATTGTCTACTGCCTGTCACGCAAGAAGGTCGACGAAACTGCCGCGTTCCTCTGCGACCAGGGCTTCCCCGCGCTGCCGTATCACGCCGGCCTGGCTGCCGAAACGCGCTCGTCCAACCAGCACCGCTTCCTCAATGAGGAAGGCCTGATCATGGTCGCCACCATTGCCTTCGGCATGGGCATCGACAAGCCCAACGTGCGCTTCGTCGCCCACCTCGACCTGCCCAAGTCGCTCGAGGCCTATTACCAGGAAACCGGCCGTGCCGGCCGTGACGGCCTGCCTTCCGATGCCTGGATGGCCTACGGCCTGCAGGACATGGTGATGCTCAAGCAGATGCTGCAGAATTCCGAAGGTGACGAGCGCCACAAGCGCATCGAGCAGCACAAGCTCGACGCCATGCTGGCCCTGTGCGAAGAAACCCGTTGCCGTCGCCAGTCGCTGCTGGCCTATTTCGACGAAACCCTCGAGCAGCCTTGTGGGCACTGCGACAACTGCGTCGACAACGTGCAGACCTGGGATGCCACCGAGCCGGCCCGCCAGGCATTGTCGGCGGTGTTCCGCACCGGCCAGCGTTATGGCGTCGGCCACCTGGTCGATGTGCTGCTGGGCAAGGACACCGACAAAGTACGCAATTTCGGCCACGAGAAGCTGTCGGTATTCGGCGTTGGCAAGGGCATGGCCGAGGTCGAGTGGCGTTCGCTGTTCCGCCAGCTGGTGGCGCGCGGCCTGGTCGACATCGACCTCGAGGGTTACGGTGGCCTGCGCCTGTCCGACAGCTGCCGGCCACTGCTGCGCGGCGAGGTGACCTTGCAGTTGCGCCGCGACCTCAAGCCGCAGACCACCGCCAAGACCTCGTCGTCCAGCGGCGGCAGCCCGGCCAGCCAGCTGGTGCGGGCCGAAGAGCGCGAGCTGTGGGAAGCGTTGCGCACCCTGCGGCGCAAGCTGGCGGAAGAACACAGCGTACCGCCCTACGTCATCTTCCCCGACTCGACGCTACTGGAGATGCTGCGCAGCCAGCCGGTCAGCCTCAGCGACATGGCTCAGGTCAGCGGTGTGGGTGCGCGCAAGCTGGAGCGCTATGGCCAGGCGTTTCTCGAAGTGCTCAACAGCAGTGGCGGTACCGACGAGGCGCCGAAAGTGGTGCTCGACCTGCGCCACGAGCTGGTCAGCCTGGCCCGCGCCGGCATGACCCCGGCGCAGATCGCCGGGCAGCTCAACTGCAGTGAGAAAAACGTGTACAGCCTGCTGGCCGAAGCGCTGGGCCGTCAGGAGCTGAGCCTGGACCAGGCCCTGGACCTGCCGGAAGACCTGCTGGCGGAAGTGCAGGATGCCTTCCTCGATGGCGAAGGCGAGCTGCCGCCGGTGTCGGCCATTGCCCCGCTGTTCGGTGCGCGGGTGCCGGAGGGCGTGCTGTATTGCGTGCGCGCGGCGCTGGCGGCCGAGTTCGAGATGTAGCCGGTGGCAAGTTCGAGGGCAGAACCGCCATCTGCTGACCTTTGTCATGCTTTTTGACGATTATCGGGCAAACAACCGGCCCCGAGCCTTGCCTCGTGCGGCGGGGCATGGTTAGCTGCCTAATAATTAGATCCATTCGATGAGTTGCTATATGCCCCTGACCGACAACCAACACCGCTTTGGCATGCAGCTGGCCCAGATGTCTCGGGGTTGGCGCGCCGAGCTGGACCGCCGCCTGGCTGGGCTGAACCTGTCCCAGGCGCGCTGGCTGGTGTTGCTGCACCTGGCCCGTTTCGAAGAAGCGCCAACCCAGCGTGAACTGGCCCAGAGCGTTGGCGTCGAAGGCCCGACCCTGGCGCGCCTGCTCGACAGCCTGGAGGCACAGGGGCTGGTGCGTCGGCAGGCGGTGCTGGAAGATCGGCGGGCGAAGAAGATCCACCTGTGCCCACCGGCCAAGCCGCTGATCGAGCAGATCGAAACCATTGCCAATGAGCTGCGGCTGGAGCTGTTTACCGGCGTGGAAGAAGCCGACCTGCAGGTGTGCATGCGGGTGCATGCCAAGATCCTGGCCAACCTGGAGAAATCCTGAGGGCCATTGGGGCTGCAAGGCAGCCCCGGCAATTCAGAAGGTATGCCCCAGGTTCAGGTACACCGCATGCTCATGCGCACTGTTGGCCCCGTAGCTGAGGTTCAACGGCCCTAGTGGTGTTTCCAGGCCCAGGAAAACGCTCGCCGCATTGATGTACCCGCTGTCGAATTCGTTGTCGTTGTTCCACGCCCGTCCACGTTCCAGCGAGCCACCGATGTACAGCGGGAAGTCCAGCGGCACATAGGCCCGCGGCGTCAGGCGGCGATAGTAGACCACCCGCATCAGGCTCACGTTCTGCCCCGACAGCGAGTCCTGGCGGAAACCTGACAGCTCACGCGCCCCACCCATCACGAAGCTCGACGTCACCACTTCGGTGGCATCCAGCGTGCGCCCGTAGCGCCCGCCCAGCACGAAGGTATTCGGCCCGCTGCTGATGGCCTTGTCCAGGTTGAACAACCACTGCCGGTAGTCCTGGTCGGAGTCCAGTGACTTGTCGTACTTGCGCAGGGTCAGGCTGATGTCCTCGCCCCGGTGCGGGAAGTAGACATTGTCGAGCGTGTCGAACGAGTACTTCAACTCATAGAAGCCTTCGTTGAAACTGACCTTGGGCAGGTCCTGATCGCCGATGCGCACCTCGGCCTCGCCCCACGCCTTGCCCACGCCCAGGCGCACCTCGCCGCTGGTGCCGATCTGCCGGCCCACGTTAAGGCCGAAGCCATAGCGCTCCAGGCGGTACTCGGCGACCGGGTCGTTGTCCAGGGTGGCCTCGATGTTCTGCGAGCCGAAGTCCAGGTAGGGCGCGACGAAGTAGCGTGAGCCTACGTCCAGTGGTTGATAGAACTCGCTGTACAGCTCTTGCTGGTCACCGATCTGGCCCCGGGTCAGCCATTCGGCGCCCAGGCTGTTGATGCCGTTGACCCGGTAGCTGGCGCCCAGGTTGAAGGCGCTGTCGCCGCGCAGGTCGTCCGACAGGTTCAGGCCCAGGCGCAGGTAGTCGGTGCCGCCGCGTCGGCCGCGGGCGTTGATCACCAGGGTGTTGTCGTCACCCTTGTGCACCACGCGGTACTGCACCCGGTCGAAGTAGTCCAGGCCGTACAGCGTGCCCATGTCGGTCTGCAGGCGGCCGAGTTCCAGCGGCGCATCGATCGGCTGGCGGATGTAAGAGCGGATGACATCATCGCTGACCTTGGAGTCGTTCTCGATCCTGATGGCGCTGATCACCGGCGTGCGCTGGCGCGGCGAGCGGGCTACGGCGAGGCTGCTGTCACCCTCGGGCTGGCGCAGTGCGGCCAGGCGCGGCTCGAGCAGGCGGGTGGCGCGGTAGCCGGCGTCGATCATGTCGCGGGCGCGGCCGAAATCGGTCACGCCGAAAGCACTCAGGGAGGGCTGGATGAGGATGTCGTCGCGGTGCAGGCTGGCCAGTTGCTCTTCCGAATTGCGCCGGGTCATCAGGGTGATCGACTGGTTCAGCACATCGACCACGGTCAGTAACTGCTTGCGGTCGCGCAGCGGGGTGCCGATGTCGACCACGATGGCCAGGCCCACGCCCATCTCGCGGGCCACGTCGACGGGGATGTTGTCGACCATGCCGCCATCCACCAGCAGGCGGCCGTCGAGTTCGACCGGGGCGAACACCGCCGGTATCGACATGCTGGCGCGGATCACCTGGGGCAGGTGGCCGCGGCGGAACACCACTTTTTCGCCACTGGCAATGTCGGTGGCCACTGCGCGGAAGGGGATGGGCAGCTTGTCGAAGTCACGGGTATCGGCGGTATGCGCCAGCTTGCTTTCCAGCAGCAGCGACAGGTTCTGGCCCTGGATTACCCCGAGTGGCAGGCCCAGGCTGCCGTCGTCACGGAAGCTGAGTTTCTGCTTGACCAGAAAATCGCGGTCATCCTGCTTGCGCCGGAACGGCACGTCCTTGCGCGGCGGGGCATCGGACAACGCCTGTTGCCAGTCGAGAGTGGTGGCCAGTTTTTCCAGCTCTTCGACACTGTAGCCCGAGGCGTACAGCCCGCCGATCACCGCGCCCATGCTGGTGCCGGCGATGGCGTCGATATGCACCCCCTGTTCCTCCAGTGCCTTGAGCACACCGATGTGGGCAAGGCCACGGGCGGCGCCCCCAGACAGCACCAGGCCTACCTTGGGCCTGGCCGGTTCAGCGGCAAATGCGGTCAGGGAGGCAAGGGCGAGTAGAAAACAGCACAGCAAACGGCGCATCGTGAGTCTCAAACCGTGGGCTAAAGGGCGCTAGTATAAGCGGCCCCTCACCAGGAGAATGGTCAGCATGGCCGACAGCAAGCCGGAAATTGTCATCACCTATTGCACCCAATGCCAGTGGCTGCTGCGCGCTGCATGGCTGGCCCAGGAACTGCTCAGCACCTTTGCCGACGACCTCGGCCGGGTGGCGCTGGAGCCTGGCACCGGCGGCATCTTCCGCATCACCTGCAACGGCGTGCAGATCTGGGAGCGCAAGGCTGACGCGGGTTTCCCCGAAGCCAAGGTGCTGAAGCAGCGCGTGCGCGACCAGATCGACCCACAGCGCGACCTGGGCCATAACGATCGCTGATCAGGCGCCCTCCGCCAGTGGCCGCGTCCTGGGTGGCTGTTCGGCGGCCAGGCGGCTGGACAGCACGATGGCAAAAATGATCAGCGCCCCACCCAGCAGCATGCGCACGGTGGGGGTCTCGGCGAACACCGCCCAGGCCACCGCGATGCCATAGACCGGCTCCATGCCGAACACCACGGCGGCGGTGCGCGCCTTGATCACTGCCAGGCTGGCGACGAACAAGCTGTGCGCCACGCCGGTGCAGAAGATGCCGAGCAAGGCGATCCACAGCCAGTCCATGGCTGCGACGTCAGCCACGCCCGGGGCTGCGAACGGCAGCAGGCACAGGCCGACCACCAGGTTTTGCCACAGCGCTGCCTGAACCGCCGGCAAGCGTCCGGAGCCGGCGCGGTTGGTGAGCGACAGCAGCGAGAACAACAGCCCCGAGAGCAGCGCCCAGAGCAGGCCGCCGGTGGCCTCGCTGGCCAGGTCGAATGCCGGCGTGACCAGGATCAGGCCGATGCTCACCAGCACTACCAGCACGGCTTCGTTGCGGCGGATGCGTTCACGGAACAACACGCCTTCAAGGATCACGGTAAAGGCCGGGAAGCTGGCGAAGCCGAGGGTGGCGATGGCCACGCCGCCGACCTTTACCGCAATGAAGAAGCTGACCCAGTGGCCAGCCAGCAGCACACCGCCGAGCAGCAGGCGGCGGATGTCCTGGCCGCTCAGGCGTCGCCAGCCCGGGCCAGTAAGGCTGGCAAACAGTGCCAAGGCAAGTACGGCAAAAGCGGCGCGGCCGAAAACGATGACTGCCGGGCTGGCGCTGGCGGCCAGTTTGCCGAAGACGCCGGTGAGGCCGAAGAACAGCGCGCCAATGTGCAGGGCGCCCAGGGCAGTGCGGTGGTTCATGAAGGGTCCTTGCTGAAGATGTCTGCTGACTATACCGGCCTCTTCGCGGGCAAGCCCGCGAAGAGGCCGGCACAGGCAAGTGTAAAGGCTCGGCAAACCGTTCTGTTGCAAGACTGCTGACAGTCATCACTCGTCACAGTTTTGCCACGGCGCTGTCACACGCGCCTGCCAGTCTCCAGCAAACTGCGCCGGAGCCTGTCCATGACCCATGCCGAACTCTCCCGTCCCTCGCGCAAGCAACGCGTGCGGACCCTGTGGATCTCCGATGTGCACCTGGGCACCCGCGATTGCCAGGCGGAGCACCTGTCGCAGTTCCTCAAGGGCTACCAGGCCGACCGCGTCTACCTGGTCGGTGACATCATCGACGGCTGGAAGCTGCGCAGCGGTATCTACTGGCCGCAAGCGCACACCAACGTGATCCGCCGGCTGCTGACCATGAGCAAGCGCGGCACCGAGGTGATCTATGTCACCGGCAACCACGACGAATTCCTGCGCCGCTACTCCAGGCTGATGCTGGGCAACATCCAGCTGGTGGACGAGGCCGAACACCTCACTGCCGATGGCCGCCGCCTGCTGGTGATCCATGGCGACCAGTTTGATGTCATTACCCGTTACCACCGCTGGCTGGCGTTTCTCGGTGACCGCGCCTACGAGTTCACCCTGGTACTGAATCGCTGGCTCAACCACTGGCGTGCGCGTTACGGCTATGGCTACTGGTCGCTGTCGGCCTACCTGAAGCACAAGGTCAAGGGCGCGGTGAACTTCATCAGCGATTTCGAGGATGCCATCGCCCACGAGTGCACCCGGCGTGGTTTTCAGGGGGTGGTGTGTGGGCACATCCACCATGCCGAGATCCGCAAGGTGGGGGAGGTGGAATACCTCAATTGCGGCGATTGGGTGGAGTCGTGCACAGCGTTGATCGAGCACTGGGATGGCAGCATCGAGTTGTATCGGCTGGCGGACGCACAGGCGCGGCAGGTGCAGGCAGCGGCGGCCGAGCGGGAGCCGGCCTAGGGGCGGCCACGCTACAGGCGGATCTTGCCCAGCAGGATATCCCTGAACATGACGAAATCCCCGGCAAGGCTATAAAACGGGTAGGTAAAAGTGGCCGGCCGGTTCTTTTCGAAAAAGAAATGCCCGACCCAGGCAAAGCCGTAGCCGAACAGCGGTACGCCCAGCAACAGCAACCACTTGCCACTGCCGATGGTATAGGCCAGCAGGGCGATCACCAGGCTGGTGCCGACAAAGTGCAACCGGCGGCAGGTGGGGTTGCTGTGCTCCCCCAGGTAGTACGGATAGAACTCGGCAAAACTGCGAAACTGCGCTGTGCTGTTCATGGCTGTGCTCCGGGATTAATACTTCTGGACAAGATGCACGGCGTGGAGCCTGATTCGAGTCTAGAGTGACTGGCGGGGCCTACCAGTGACAATAGGCGCCAATTGAGTATCCTTGGGGTTCACCGCAGGAGCGGTCAGCATAAGAAGCCTGTCATGAGCGAAAGAACCACGTCAGCCAGCTGGGCATCAGGGATTGTGAAGGCACTCGAACTGGAAGGGCTGGACTGCCGGGCCATGTTCAAGCAGCTGGGCCTGGACTTCGCTGCCCTTGACGACCCCGACGCGCGTTTCCCCCAGGACTCCATGACCCGTCTCTGGCAGCTGGCAGTGGAGCTGTCGGGCAACGAGGCCATCGGCCTGAACATGGCGCGCGTGGTGCGCCCGGCGTCGTTCCATGTGGTGGGTTATGCATTGATGTCCAGCCGCACCCTGGCCGAGGGCTTCGAGCGCCTGGTGCGCTACCAGCGCATCATCGCCGAAAGCTCCGACCTCAGCTTCGTCCTCGGCGCCGAGGGCTATTCGCTGATCCTCACCGTGCACGGCGACCACTTGCCGCCGACCCGGCACAGTGCAGAAGCGTCGCTGGCCTGCGCCCTGGCGCTGTGCAAATGGCTCAGCGGCCGGCCGGTGCAGCCGCGACGGGTGCTGGTGCAAGGGCCGCAGCCAAAGAATGTGGAGCCGTACAAGGTGGCGTTCCATTCGCCGCTGGT
>Ga0302347_1002006_pt1 | contig 22126 bp, 21 predicted proteins | sample PhyWR1_FD_202178 | JGI IMG/M metagenome (GOLD analysis project Ga0302347, IMG submission 202178) | Leaf surface microbial communities from wheat plants in UC Gill Tract Community Farm, Albany, California, United States - DLSL W.R1 (v2)... | ecosystem: Host-associated > Plants > Phyllosphere >...
ACATCCTGCTGCGTGACGATAAATCCTACCCCTACGTATTTTTATCCGACGGCGCCTTTCCGCGCCTGAGCATTCACCGTGGGGCCAAGAAGCAAAAGGGCAAGTACTTCGGGCCCTATCCCAGCGCCGGCGCAATTCGTGAAAGCCTGAGCCTCTTGCAAAAGACCTTTTTTGTGCGCCAGTGCGAAGACAGTTTTTACAGGAACCGTACCCGGCCGTGCCTGCAATTTCAGATCAAGCGTTGCAAGGCGCCTTGTGTGAGCCTGGTCGAGCCTGCGGAATACGCTGAGGATGTGCGCCACTCAGTGATGTTCCTCGAAGGGCGCAGCAATGCCCTCACCGATGAACTCTCCGGCGCCATGGAGCAGGCGGCCAGCACCCTGGATTTTGAGAAGGCCGCGGAACTGCGCGACCAGATTTCGCTGTTGCGTCGCGTGCAGGACCAGCAAAGCATGGAAGGTGGCACCGGCGATGTCGATGTGATCGCCGCCTTCGTCAACCCCGGCGGCGCTTGTGTGCACTTAATCAACGTTCGCGGTGGCCGGGTGCTGGGCAGCAAGAACTTCTTTCCGCAAACCGGTATCGACGAAGACGTGGCCGAAGTCATGGCCGCATTTCTGGGCCAGTATTACGTGAGCAGCCCCGAGCGGGATCTGCCCTCGGAGCTGATCGTCAACGTGGTGCACGAAGACTTCCCCACGCTGATCGAAGCAATTCACGAGCTGCGCGGTCGCGAGCTGGACATCAGCCACCGCGTACGCGGCACCCGAGCCCGCTGGCAGCAATTGGCTGTGACCAACGCCGAACAGGCACTCAGCGCGCGCCTTGCCAATCGACAGCACGTCGCCGCACGGTTTGAAGCGCTGGCCGAAGTGCTCAAGCTCGAGGAACCACCGCAGCGCCTGGAATGCTACGACATCAGTCACTCCAGCGGCGAAGCCACCGTGGCCTCTTGCGTGGTCTTCGGGCCGGAAGGGCCGATCAAATCCGATTATCGACGCTACAACATTGAAGGCGTGACGGCCGGCGATGACTACGCAGCCATGCACCAGGCCCTCATGCGCCGCTTCAGCAAGTTGAAGGAAGGCGAGGGCAAGCTGCCTGATATCCTCTTGGTGGACGGCGGCAAGGGCCAGCTGTCCATGGCCCGCGATGTGCTCAACGAACTGGCGGTGCCGGACCTGATTCTGCTCGGTGTAGCGAAGGGGACGACGCGCAAGGCCGGTTTCGAGACGCTGTACTTGAATGACGCCGCCCACGAGTTCACCTTGAAGGGCGATTCACCAGCACTGCATCTGATTCAGCAGATCCGCGACGAAGCCCACCGATTCGCCATTACCGGCCACCGCGCTCGTCGCGGTAAAACCCGGCGAACCTCAACCCTGGAAGGGGTGGCAGGGGTAGGTCCGACGCGCCGACGCGACCTGCTTAAACATTTTGGTGGCTTGCAGGAGCTGTCCCGTGCCAGCATTGACGAAATAGCCAAAGCACCCGGTATCAGTAAAAAGCTCGCTGAGCTGATTTATGCAAACCTGCACAGCGAATAGAATGCCTTTCCACCTCGTAGCCAGTTGTGCCGATGAATATCCCTAATCTGATCACCGTACTACGCGTCCTGCTTATCCCGATTTTCATTTTATTGTTCTATTTGCCCTACGAATGGAGCTATGCGGCATCGAGTTCCGTGTTCGCTTTCGCCGCCGCCACCGACTGGCTCGACGGCTACCTGGCCCGTCGGCTGGAGCAGAGCACGCCGTTCGGCGCGTTTCTCGACCCTGTGGCCGACAAGCTCATGGTAGCCGTTGCCCTGGTATTGCTGGTGCAGGAACACGGCAACCTGTGGCTGACGCTGCCGGCTGCGGTCATCATCGGTCGCGAGATCGTGGTATCGGCCCTGCGCGAGTGGATGGCCGAAATCGGCGCCCGCGCTCATGTTGCCGTTTCCAATATGGGCAAGTGGAAAACCGCTGCCCAGATGCTTGCGCTGGTCATCCTGCTCGCCAACCCGTCGGACTTCTCCTTCTGGGTTCTGACAGGCTACGCCTTGCTGCTGATCGCCGCCGGTCTGACCCTGTGGTCCATGCTCCAATACCTGCGCGCCGCCTGGCCGCATCTGCGCACTACCGTCGAAAAGAAATAAAACTTTTTTGAATCAAGGTGTTGACGATCGCCGAGGATTCTATAGAATGCGCGTCACCAAGCGGGAATAGCTCAGTTGGTAGAGCACGACCTTGCCAAGGTCGGGGTCGCGAGTTCGAGTCTCGTTTCCCGCTCCATATATCGATCTACAGAGTTCCATGGAAGTCTGTAAGTCATTGAAAATAGACGCTTCGGCGTCTTTTTTCGTTCCGCCAGCATCCACCGGAAGCCACGGGTATCCGGACGTTTTTAGTCCAGAATCTAGTCCATGAACATGGCGGGCTTCGAGATCGGATTGTTGCAGGAGCCCGACGAGTCATTTGCTGAACATCTAGCCCTGAATTTCACCTTCAGGAGGCTAGAAGCATGGCTCTTTCAGATGCTGCCGTCCGGCAGGCCAAGCCCACCGGCAAAGACTACACCCTCGGCGATATTGACGGCCTGTCCCTGGCGGTGACGGCCTCGGGCGGGCGTTCGTGGCACTTCCGTTATTGCTGGGGCGGCAAACAAAAGCGCATGTCGTTGGGCACCTATCCGCAAGTCAGCTTGAGCAGGGTAAAGGTCTGCGTCCAGCCGCTATCGCTGCGCACGGTGGCGCGCCAGATGGCTCTGCCTTCGGGGTTTTCCAGCACCAGGCCGTGTTCCTGCAGGATGTTGAACAGGGTGGTGTTGCGTTCGGGAATGCCGCTGATGCCTTGGGACAGCAGGTGGGCGCGCAACTTGTCGGAAACGGTTTTGCTCACCAGCCAGAGCGCATCGTCGGTGAGCCAGCCGTCGGAGGCTTCGGGTTGGTTGAGCTTGAGCACGTCGTGCAGCAGGTAACGCAGGCCGTCGATCAGCTTGCGCTGCAGGGCGTGGCGGGGGGCGGCCAGCGCCTGCACCGGATCGCCACCGAGAGCGCGGGCGACGGAGGCTTGGTCGGCTCGGATCACCAGTTCGCCGAGGATGCCGGCGTGTTCATACTGCCCGGACAGGGCATGCAGCAAGGCGGCCCACAGCTCCGGGAAGCCGCTGAGCCAGTCCAGCGGTTCGCGGCCAAGCACGGCGTTGGCCAGCAGCCCGGCCGCGGCGCCATGCAGGCGATACTGCCGGTCCGGGTTGTGGCGGAAGCGGTAGGGCTGTCGCAGTGGGCCGTGCCACGGGTGCCAGCGTTGACCGGTCTGGTCTTCCACTACCAGGTCAGTGACCAGTTTGCCGACGTCGTGCAGCAGCGCGGCGTAGGCGATGCCGGCGGTCCAGGCTTCGGCCTGTTGGGTCTGGATCTCGGGTGGCGTGCCCAGTGGCAACAGGTGTGACTGGCGCAGCTTCAGGGCGCAGACGACGATTTCCAGCCCGTGATCCAGCAGGCCACCCGGATGGGCGTGGTGATGGCTTTGCGAGGCGGGGAAGTGCTGGACCAGTTCGGCATAGCGTTCCAGTGGGGCGCGGTACAACGACGCGAATTGTGCCGGGGAGACGGCGGTGCGCTGCCAGATTTGCTCCATCAGCGTGCGGCGATGGGGCGCGGCCAATAATGCCGCCGCTGACTGTGGGTGCAACCAGCCGCTCGGCAGCTCGACGTCTGCGGCAGTGGGCGATTCAGGTGCTCCTTTTCGGGAGCGCAACCACTGGAACATCGCGTCCTCCGAAGCGTGCACGGCGGGAGCGCCTTTTGCCTTTTCTGGATAGAGCCTTTGCCATTGATGAACCCTTCTTTTGCGTCCCTTACGCCCGCCATTTCATGCCATTTTTGCTGACGGGTGGCACGCAAATGGCGGGAAAGTTGTGGTACTCATTATCACTTGTCCTTCCTCGAACTGGAGTGCTGAAAAGCCCGTTGTCGTAGAGGTGAATGCCATGAGCGGTCATCTGAGAAAAAGCAAAGCCGAGCGTGTTGGACGCTGGCTGGGTAGAGGCTATAGAGGTCTCATGCGGCAGGAGCAGCGGTTGCGCCTGTGGCTGGTCGGGCTTGGGGTTCCCGCAACGGGGGCCAAGGTCTTTGCTTGGTGTCTGCGCCTTAGCGTGATTGTTTTGTTGCTGAGCTTTTCCATCGTGCTGGCCATGATCGTTTTCGGCTTGTGGCTGATCGGTCGGGGCGTTGCTCGGGGCGACCTGTCGTATCGAACCCCGGATGTTGAATGGCGAGATGGGCCATCTGGATACGGCATGTACACCGATGACGGATACCGGATAGACCCTCATGTTCATGAGGATCTATAAGGGCATTTACTTAATTTTGTTCAGCGCCAAATCCGCTCCGCCTTTGCCAGCCCCTCTTGCGTCGTTGGTCCCACTGGTGAACCCTTGAAGGATGTTGCCGGCGCTGACCCCAGCCCAAGAGATGGCGACTATCCAGAACATGGGCAGGACGATGAACATCGTCGCCATAACGAAGTTCAGCAACATATCCCCAAACGAATTGTTCAACCCAAACAACACATTGAAGTTGCTGTGCGGCGAGCCGCTGCCGTAGAGCGCATCGAGAATGGTGCTGTCGATCCAACGTGCCAGCTGGAACCAGAAATCCACGAAGAACAGTGCGAACTGCACGCAACTGGCGGTCACCAAGGTCTTCAGGTCATAGGTGCCGATCACCAGCACCAACGGCAGGCAGATCACCAGCGCCATCTTCAGAAACGACAGCACCATTGGCAATGCTTGGCGCACCACATCCATCGCGGGGAAAAAACCCAGCGAACCCACGGTCAGGCCCAGGTCCGCCGTGGCGCGGGTGACGATGTTGGGGATGCTTTTTTCAACCTGCCCGCCGTAGTCGTTGTACACCTGGCCTTGGTTCATCACCTGCTGCCGAGGCGCGGCCACCGCACGGATCACTGCATCATCGACTTGCCCACTGGGGATAAAACTGGCCCAGCGCGACAGGCGTGTCAGCAAGTCCGCATCCACTTGCTGTAACAGGCGCGCGCGTAAGCCGCTGTCGGCATCTGTCCACCATGGCCGGCAACCCGGATAGCCGCCTCCGTCGGGCACCTGGGCCAGTCCTGCATCACGGGTCGAGTCATACGGCCAGGCGCTGCGCGGAGTGCTGGAGCGGTAGCGGTCGTAATAGCCCGGAGTGTCCACGAAATAGCGTGAACCAATCCAGCTGACCTCGTTCATCTGTTCATCGCTCAGCGTCGGGCGGTCCATGAACAGCCGCGCACGGGCGCGGGCGTAGCAGTCGCGGGTGAAATCGGCGACTTCCTGGGCCAGCAGCGGGTCGTTGATTCGCGCGCCATCGATGGCCATGCGCATCTGCCGCAGGTCCGCGCCACAGGGGATCGACGCCACTGCTGCACCGGTCACCGCCTTGGACAGCGAATGCATGAAGAACCACCACACCGGTACTTCGGCACTTTGATTGTTGAGGGTGGTAAAGGCGCTGTCCCAGCCGGTTTCCGTGGGCGCGACGACGCGCACCTGGCATTGCCGGGAACGGCTTTCATCGAATTTCAGCGTGCTCAGGTCTACCGGTATAAACGGAATGGCCGCGAACAGAATCACCACAATCGCCACCCACACCCGGTTCTCGATGCGCATCGCCGACAGCACACCCTTGTTGCCTTCATCGGCCCCTTCGGCGCGGGCGCGCAGCCATTCCTGCAGGATGATGGCGAGAAACGGCAGCGCAAATACGCCGCTGGCTACCAGCACCTGCCACAGGCCGTTGTTGACGATCCAACCCACCAGGGTCAGGTAATACTCCAGATAGTCAGTGGTGGTCAGGGTCATATTGCCTCCGGTCCCGACAGGGCATTGCTGACTTCCAGCAGCACCAATGCGGCTACGGCAGCGCATTCGGCACGACGCAGACGCGCGGCGGCGTCCGGTTCGCGCTGCAGCAGACGAGCGCTCATCCAGCGCCAGCCGTAGATGAGTGCCGCATACAAGCCCAGGCGCCAGAGCAGCAGGCCGAGCGTGTGATCGCGCAACCAGTTGCTCCAGGCCTGTCCATCGCCCAGTAGACGGATGGCGAGCACGTTGATCAGGGTGGCCGCGACTATCAGGCCCAAGGCGCATACCACACCACGACCCACGGGGCGCAGGTACTTGAGGTCCGGCCAGCGCATCTCAGCGGACTCCCTCGGCGGGCCGTTCGATCTGCTCGATACGGTTACGCTCAGGATCGCCCTGATACACGCCGCGCGAACCCTCGACCCGTAGTTGGTTGCGTCGCAGGATCTCGCTCGCCGCATTGGCCGCCAAAGTGCGACGCAACTCCAGTTCGGTCTTCAGGTTCTGGATTTCCAGGGTCAGCATGTCGCTCTCCTGGGCCACCGCCTGCTGCGCCAGTTCATTAGCCGCCACATTCGGTTCCTGGCGCCCAGTGAGCAGCGTGCGCTGCAACAGCAGGGCTTTTTCCAACACGCTCGACAACGCCACTTCCGAAGCCAGGCGCTTGCCGAGCAAGTCCTGGTCCGGCTCCTCGCGCAGCGCCTCGATCAGTCCACGCGTCACCGGCAACGCGTTGCTGCCGGCGGCTTCCAGATTGGCCGGGTTGGTCGGCACGCGCTTGTTGACCAGATCCAGCAACACCTTGAACTTGGCGTCGTATTCTTCCTGGATCATCGGCGTCAGCCCGATGCCCGGCGTGCTGTCGGTCTTGCTGCAACCGTCGCAGGTGCGCTGTACCTGTTCACCCAGCACACGGTTGGCCCAGTCGGCCGCGGCTTGGGGCGACGGCCAACTCTGGCAGCTCAAGCGGCCGCCGCAACTGGCGCTTGGAATAGAGGAGGTATCGGTGACACTGCGACCATTGAGCAGGTTGTAACCCGCGCGGGTCACATCGCCGACCACCTTGATCGGTGCCTGCCCGCTGCCGCCAGCTTGCCCGCCGCCGACCCAGGGCACGCCACGGTTGCCGCGCTTGGCTTCGGTCTCCTCAATCGCCGCCACGGCATCGGTCTTGTTGGACGCTTCCTTCAATGCCACGCCTTCGGCCAGTTGCTCCCAGCCAGACTGGTTGCCGGCGATATCGGCCATGCGATTGGCCATCGCACGGCAGGTAGTCTTGGAGCGGTCGAAGTCCAGCCGCGCCTGCAAAATCCCGTTGGTCAGCAGGTTGTACAAGCCGGGATTGGCGCGTTGAATTATTATCGCCGGCAGCGAGGCAACGGCGCTGGTGGCGTTCTGAATCACGCTGCTCATGATCGACTGGAAACCGTTGGTAATGCCGTTCAACTGGTTCTGCAGCGTGGCGTCCAGGCTCATGTCGCCGCAGATCATGTTGCTGCTCCAGCCCACGCCGACGCCGAGGCTGCGCATGTTTGCCCCTGGGCCCATCGGCACGGCGCGGCCGCCACCGATGCTGTACAGCACGTCGTCGCCGATCACGCTGCCGCTGGCGCCGAAGTTGGGGTCGTCAACGTAGGCCGGGAGGCACAGCAGCCCGAGGATCAGCAGGGCGGTGGGGTAGTGGCTCTTCATCGTTCAACTCCCTGTGTCGGTGCTGCCGAGAAACAACTGGCCCTCGCGCTTGCAGCAGCTGTACGGGCGCCACAAACCCCAGGCATACGCGCCGTCCTCGGCCTGGGGCAACGCCTCGTTATTGGGGAACACCGCGCAGCTCATCGACAGGTCCGGCTGCAGCCGTTGCCATTTGCCGCTGTCGGCATCGTTCTCGCGCAGTGCGCCGGCGGGCCAGTAACCGGGTTGGGCTTGGGCCAACAAGGACTGATACAGATGCGGCTGACCGCTGCGGGTGACCACATCGCCAGCGCGCTGGGCGACCACTGCCGCGGCCTTGTAGTCATCCGCCTGCTGTAGGAAGCCGCCGCGCGGGTACACGCTGCCCCACAGATCCCCGGCGACACCCACTTCCCGCTGACCGGGGGTCAAGGCTTCCGGGTAGGCCATCTCGGGAAGGTTGTAGCGCCAGGCGAGGAAGTCGAAGCTGCTCAGCAGATACGGCCTATATGCGGCGCTGGCACCGGTGCAGCTGTAGCCGAATTGGTTTGCGAAGCGATTGAATAACAGCGTGCCTGGATGGCCAATCACATCTGCATTTTTGAACTTGAGCAGCGCGTTTTCATTGGCCTGATTTATCGTGCTGTCACCACCGCCCTGGGACGAAGGAGTGGACGGGCTCATCAACGCTACTTCGCGCCATGGGTTGGCACCCGTGTCGGCATAGATCGAGACGACCGCGTCCGGCACGTAATGGCGCACCTTCAGTGACGTTTTGACTTTGCATTCGAAGGGCGTGCAGCGCAGCCAATAGCAAATTCCGCTGATGCGGTAGCCCAGACAGTCCCGCGACAGGCTGGAGCTAGCGAGCGTAAGGCTATTCACGGCCGCAGCGTTGCCGTTCGCAACCAGCAGCGCCACGCTCAGAGAAAGCCTCAATACGTATTGTGGATGGTCCATCAGAACAACTACCAGAGTGTAGAATCAGCGGGTAGTAAAGCGCAATGAAGGGCTGGTGACTCAGGATTAAAAGACGTCGGGCATGATCCTATTTCTTCGCTTGGGCAGAGAGATCTAAGAGGCCGCCCCCTTTGATCATCAATTGAGTTGAAATCTGTCGAATTTATGGATGGGTTCCGAAATTTGTGTAGGAGTTTTCTATATTCGTCATGAATATATAAAAGCCGCTGCGAAGAGTCGCAGCGGCGATGGGCCAAGCTTCATGCTGGCGTGGTTGGAAACTCACGCTCGAGCGCTTGATCCACTAACATCTGAGCCAGCTCCACAAGCTGCAGAACGCCCAGATTTTTGCTGCGCTGCGGCTCAGTCAGCGTGAACGTATCTTCGTAGCCTATGGCGATAATCGACGCGAGAATCTCGCTGGCGTTGCTCAATGCTTCTTCTGTATTGAGCCCGAGTCGTACGTTAAAGGCACGGGATGGCGACTTGGTGCACGGAGGGTCGTTTTTCATGACAGGACCTCCACGTGCAGGAGATACGTTGGTCGGTGAATCATGGGACAGCTTGAGAGTTTAGTTGGGCGGTGCCCTGGGATAAAAAGGGGATAGTTCATTCTCCTTATCTCCTACGTGTCGTTAAGGAACCGACACCCGCCGTTCTGACGCGGTTAGGGTGGCGGACCGCACGAGGGTCAGAACCGGTACACGAAGGAAAACCGGCCAGGCCGAGGCCTGCCTCGCGCGGCCCGCCATAGGCGTGTGGCAGTCAGATGTTCGTATTGACTGCATAGCTATGGCGCTAACCGCGCCTTCATGTACGTTCAGGTTCTGACGCCCGGTCACGAAGAGTGTCGTGACGTCAAGTAGGGTACTGGCGATGTCCAGAGAAGCAAGTCTAACGCTTTTGCATCTACAGAATGTTTGATCTAAAAAATCAATCAATATTATGATTGATGATAGGTTTATAGTGGGCCCTGCAGAAGTTGACTTGGTAATAGAAGGGGGCTTTGGGTTGACTGTTGTTTTAGTAATAAAGGCAGCTAAAAATAAGCTGCCGGAGTAATTATGCAGCAGGGGCGCTTATGAAAAATAATAATCAAATGCATTTTCTATAATTGGAGATATATCTGAAAGATTTTGGATGTGATAAATATTTAAATCTTTAAACTCAGTCATTGAGCGATATCGTGCTCTTGCTGTCTCTCCTGTCCAAACGAGAATCAGAAAACCAGTATTTGGTTGTTGACGCACCGTTCTGTCAATCTCTATAAACCTAACCATATTTTGAAGAGACATTGCATTTTCAGATTTTAGTTCAATTAAAAATCTGTTTCCTTGACTATCAATGATTTCAAAGTCTGGTTTGTATTTAAAGTTTTCGCCGGATCGACTTTCAACGATCTGTGAAAAAGGTGGGTTTTGCGCCACTCTGAATTGCCGGGGAAGTGTTCGTAAAGCGCAATATACCGCATGCTCTAATGACGAGGATTCGTTACTTCCAGATAATGTTTTTTTCATTTCGACTCGCTCCAAGACCACGATTCAGCTCGCCACGCAGTATGAATCGCTTCGAAAACGATTCCAACGATGGTTGCTGCAAGCCCTATAAATGCACTTAAGGCGGGATTTTCTGTCGATTTAAATATAATGGCAGCTCCTCCAGCATTTACTGCAGCGGCAACCCCTTTTGAAGCCCATCTGTCGGATAAAGTAATCAAAAATAGCTGGAAGCAAGAAGTCTCCTTTCCGGAGAGTATGTCAATGTCGGTGCCTTCATGCGTGATTAGAATGCTGGCAGAGATACTTGAGGTTTTTATACCATTTATATTTTTTAAACGTTTTAATGAGCTGTCACAATGTATTTTTATCTGTGCAAGGCTTTTTCCATATATTGAAATCTGAATTTCGTTATCTGCGATGTATAAATATATTACCTTGATTCCCGGAGGGAATTTTGCGGCACCTATAATGAGGTTTGCATAATCTGTTAAGTTTGTCCCTTCTATTGCCTGCGCCGGTGTCAGCGATGCCTTATCTAAAAGAGAAGATAGTTTTCTCGTTATTGAAGTCCGATCTATGCTCGACTTCATATTGACTCTCAAGTTTGCGTACACATCACGTCCCTGTTAGCAGTGATTGGTATTAGGCATGCATTATTGTTCTGGTTCGAGTGGCTCGGCTAGTGAGCAAATTTCTGTTCTCTGGGTATTCTACAGAGTCATACTGTTAAAATTCTAGCACGCGACGCCATTTATATTCTATCAATATTGGTCAAAATGCCAACGATCCTCGACTAGGTTATCCTCCGCTTTCCAATCAAGCAGCTTTTGCAGTCAATGGCTTGAATGAGCAAAAAAACATTCACCCAGTCGCCAATGTCTTCAGCACTCACTTTAGATCTGCAATAGCTGGAGGGCTCTAGCTTTATTGCTCGCGCCAGCTTCACACCTCACTTCCTTCCGACAGCTTGCGCTGGGCGTTGGCACGGGGTCGGGCGCTTCCTGCACCTTGGCGCTGAACCAGGCGTTATAGCTGACGGGGGCGGTGGCAAATCCTAAGGGCAGGGCGCCCTCGTTGGCGATGCGGGTGAGCAGGATGCGCACGGCGTTGGACACCGTCAGCCCGAGGTTGTGCAGAACCGCTGTGGCGCGGTCTTTCACGTCAGGGTCGATACGGGTCTGAATCAAGGCATTGCTGGCCATGGGTGTAACTCCTGAGATGGGCTTGAAATAAATGCAATTCAAGTGAATGACATGCTATATGCCCGTCAGTCCGTTCCAGGTAGGTCAGTGACCAGCGGTTCAATGCCCCTGAGCCGATCCAATTCGGCGGCCATCTCGAACGCCGCCTCCAATTCAGTGATGCCCCGCGCCTGCATCAACTGGCGACGCTGATGTTTCTCCTCCGGCTCAGTCATCGCCATGGCCAGATACAGACTGGGCGGCACCGCACGGAACAACACCTCCATCGATTTGGACAGAATCACCCCTTCGGTGAACTTGCCAGCCTCCTTGCGCGCACTGCGCATCAAAGCCTTCTGCGCTGGCGTCAGCGCACGAAAGCGCGCGATCTTCTCCACCTCATCCGGCGGCATGCTCAGGCAGATCCACCACTCGATCATGTTCAGCATCGGTTCGGCGGCCTTGGGCAGGTCATCCAGATTTTGCGTGGCCAGCCAGAACCACGCACCGAGCTTGCGCCACATCTTGGTGATCTTGACCACATAGGGCGCCAGCAGTGGGTTCTTGGTGATGATGTGCCCCTCGTCGGTGACATTGATGATCGGCCGACCGAGCATCTGGTCGCGTTCGGCCAGGTTGTTCACTGCGTTGATCAGCGAGATATAGGCGATCGACAGCTGCGCGTTGTAACCCTCGCGGGCGTAGGTGGCTAGGTCGACCAGGGTCACATCGGCCTCGGGCCAGGGCGTGCCGTCGCGGTTGAACAGTTCGCCGTCGCTGCCTTGGCAGAACAGGTCCATGGCATCGGCCATCTCCAGCAAACGCACGCGCCGCGATTCGGGCAAGGCAAGATCCTGACCCATGGCGCGCAGGGCGTCGCGGACGTCTTCGGTCAGCACGGTGCGTTGTTGGCTGGCGCAGTGGCTGGCCGCATCCAGAATGTTCTGGCGAATCAAGCTGCGGTCGGCGCGGGTCAGTCGTTGTTCTTCCTTGTCTTCGCCGCCGGTGATCATCAGCCGGGCGGTGATTTCCAGCTCGCCCAACACATCACGTTCGTCCTCGTGCGCAGCATCGCTGTCTTCATCGTCCAGTGCATCGGCGTCCAGGGTTTTGACCTGACTGGGACTGTCTACCAGCCTGCGCGCATCGGCGAACGGTGCGAGGCTGACCCCGGCGCCTGGCGCGAGTTTGAGCCGATGCACGCTCAGACCCAGGCGCTGGGCGAAGTCGGCAAACAGGCCAAAGCTATTGCCGGCCTCAACGATAAACAGTCGCGGCCGGTAGATCGCGGTGACTTGGTTGAGCAGGTTGTTCAATGTGGCTGACTTGCCTGAGCCCGTCGGGCCGAACAGGAACAGGTGCGCGTTCATCTGCCGATCCAGCCGGTTCAGCGGGTCGAAGGTGATCAGCCCGCCGCCCCGGTTGAACAAGGTAATGCCAGGGTGGCCGGTACCTTCGCTGCGACCCCAGACCGGCGCGAGGTTGGCCGCATGTTGGGCGAACATCAGCTGCGTGTACCACTGGCGCTTGTCCTGCTCCGGGTCGAACACGCATGGCAGCCAGCGCAGGTAGCTGTTGAGCGGCGCCACCTCGTCCTCTTCGCGCACCGGTTGCAACCCGGCATTGAACAAGGCATTGGCCAGTTGCAGGCCGCGCGCGTCCAATTCCGGCAGGTCACGGCCGCGCAGGTAGAACGCCAGTGAGCCCCGATAGAGCTTGTGCGAGCGACCAATCAAGCTGCGCGCCTGTTCAACATCTTCGCGGGTTTGTTGCGAGTCCAGGGTGTCTCCCACGGATTTGTGGCTTAGGTGGTTGAGTTGGGCCTCCAGGCGATCCTGCGGGGTGATGAGCAGAGTCAGGCACAGCACGGTGTCTTCCGGCAGCTGGTCGAATACCGCGTTGAGTGCATCGCCGCCCTTGGCGGTTTCGCCGGTCAGATGGCCGATGTCCGGTGGACTGCGCAGCCGGTCCAGGGTAATGACCCGGTGCGGTTGTTCATCGAACCACCAGACGCCGTGCTCGGCGTCCGAGCGCGGTTGACGGAAGAACAGGCGCTGGGCGAAGTCGGTGCCGCTGGCCAGCTCCAGTTCGTCCGCCTGCGGAGGTGGCGGAAGCCCGGCCAGCCGATAGAAGCGTCGTCGTGCCTCGGCAGTTGCGCCCAGCCAGTCGGGGTTGGGGTTGAACCAGCGCAGCAACCAGGCATGGATTGCAGCGGCATCCATGCGGAGGGCGTGGACGCCGGCATTGGCGAGGCCACCAAGCAGGCGTTCACAGACGGCTGTCAACGCCGCTTCCGGCGGCAGGCCACGCCGCGACGAGGTGCCCGCCGTGCGCCGGTACACCACCAGCCGCGTACGGCGGCGCTGGCCGCGCCAGGGCAGGTGGCTGACAGTCGTGTCTTCAAACAACCCACCGGGTTTGGCCACGGCTTGTAGATGCTGCTGCATGGAACGCCAATAGAATTCGCTGAACGCCGTGCCCTGTGCCCGCGGCTGCATATAGGCCCTCAGCGCAGCGAGATAGTCGTCCCATTCGGTTTCGTCCTGGGCGTAGAGCTGCACTACCCATGGCTGCTGGTCCAGTTCATCGAAGCTGTCTTGCAAGGCGTTTTCCAGCGCGTCGCGCACGGTACACAGCCACTCGGCCTCGCGGCCCTCGGTGCCGATGGCGCTTAGTTCGAAGAACGCCGCCACCGATTGGCCGTCATCCAGCAGCAGGCTCTGCGAGTCGGGCAGGTACTCGACCCAGGGCAGTAGATCGACAAAGGACGGCGGCGCGGTGTACAGCTGCTGTTCGTCGGCACGGGTGGCAGGACGTCGAGTAGCGTCACGCCCCGGTGCGGGGATGCCCAGGCTGCGCAGCCGCGCCAGATAGCGTTGCCAGGCATTCCCCGAACGACGCTGTACGCGCTTCATCAGTAGTCCTCGACCCGCTCGCCGGGCAGGGCGTAGCGCACCTGCTGGTACAGCGAGAACACTGTGCTGTAGCCGGGCACCGGCACCGACTTGCTACCGGCCAGGTGCGGGAACACATACATCACCAGATCCGGGTTAGGCAGGCGTTGGAACTGGCGGTAGATTTCGCTTTGCGCGGTGCGGGTGTAGCCGGTCTGATCCACTATCGGCACTGGTGATTGCAACGGCCGACGCAACGTCTGGCGGGCGTCCAACAGGCGGCGCGTGGAAGAGCCGCCGTCGGTCTGCTGGTTCCAGATATCCAGCATCGTGGCATCGCCGTGGGGCAGCATCTTCTCTGGGTTGGTGGCGCAGCCGCCCAGCGCCAGTAGTGCGGACAGCAGTGCGGATTTAGTCCAGTTCAACGACATGGCTGCTCTCTCCTCGGTTGTGATCGACTCTGCGCCCGCTCGGGTTGTAATCCACCGTGATCGCCCGCTCGATATGCACCGCGACCTTTGCGCCGGGCTGCACATACACCGCCGCGAAGGCCTGGCCGTAGAGCTTGTTCACCCACTGCGCCATCTCCTGCACGCCGCCGGCCAGAATCCGCCCCAGCGCCTCGTTGGTGGTGATGCCCACCGTGCCCAGCGGATTGCCGGGGCTGGTGTAGGTCATGCTGTTGTTGCCCTGGATCAGCGAGGCTGCGCCCGCTCCGGCGGCGGTAATCAGCGCCTGGGAACCCAGATACTGCTGGGCGTTGCTGCGACGTTCACCCGCCACGCAGGGGATGCCGTAGGGATCGCTGATCCAGCCCAGCCCCTGGCGGGTGTCGCTGTTTTGTTCATCGTCACCGGCTTGCCAGGAAGCGTTCACCACCGCGTGACTCAACGCCCAGCAGTTGGAAGGTCGGGATTGTGGGCGTGGCGCGCGGTTTGGCTGCTCGAGGGCGTGGTTTATTCGCGACTGGTTTGGCGGTGTTGATCTGTTGAACCAAGGCGTCGAGGCGACTTTGCAGGGCGACCAAGTCGGTGGCGCTGGCGAGATCCTGCTGACGCTGGTTGAGGGTAGCCCACTGTTGCTGCCAGTGGTCCCGGGCTTGCTGGAAATCACTTTCGGTCACAACAGCTGGCGCTGCCTTGACCGAGGCGCGGAACGCTTCCAGCTCAAGAGCGCGGGTTTGCAGCTCGGCGATCTGGGCATCGGGTGCGTCTTGGCGGCGTTGTGCATCCAGGCGGGTCAGGGAAACTGCCAGCACCGCCAGGGCAATGCTGAACGGGGTCAGCCAAGCGATCACCACCAGGTGGGTCAGGCGCGGACTGTTCAGGGACATTGAAATCATGACCGAAACTCCCCGTTGAGTGGGAGGGCGCTAAAGCACACTTGCCGCTCGCGCTCGCCCACCGAGAGGCGCCAAGCATTACCGGCCAGCAGTTGCAGGGTCTGGTTCAAAGGCAACGGACCGAGCTGCAGATGCGCCGCTGGCAAAGGCAGTGCCCACAAGGTCGCCAAGGCAGGGTCGCCCTGACCCAGGATCCACCCTATGGCCTCACCCAGTATGACCAGTCACTTCAAGTCGATAACCAGGGACGACAGAGCCCCGAAGCTATGGAAGCGTCGCTGGCCGAGGGCAAGATCAATGGGGAGCTGTTCCAACGTGCGGTAGCGTTGACGGCTGTTGACTACTTGCAATCACGTCACAGTGAGGTGCAGGAATGCCTGAGCGTGTGCCGGCGGCTACAAGCAACGATTGATGAGTTGTTCGAGCGGGATGCGCCGCGCCTGACCCGCCTGGATGAAACACTGGTTCGGGTCAATCAACTGACTGAAAGGCTGTTGGCGGAGCGCGGCGGTGATGTGGTGCGAACGCCTGCGCCGGCCGTTGCCCCTCAACCGACAAAACCTGTGGCGCCACGTATACCTGCACAACACGAACCGGTGGTCACTCCGTCCACGGTTGAGGCTATTCGCACGGAGCCGCAATCCCGTGCGGAAGCGTTGGCCCAACTTCGAGGCGTGGTCCAGTACTTCAAGCAAACCGAGCCTCACAGCCCAGTGCCCCTGCTGATTGAGCGAGCTATCAAATGGGGGGATATGCCTCTGGAGAGCTGGTTGAGCGACGTGATCAAGGACAGCAGCGTGGTGGACGGGATTCGTAATGTTCTGGGAACGGATGTTTAGAGGAGGCTTGTACGTATCATCCTGTGCCAATTATAGTCCATGCTGGTATCGTGCCATTACGTACGACAGCTTCGTCAGGGACTGAAAGGGGACAAGATGACCGATTTTGAGCAGCAACCTTTTGCGGACGCCGAGTTTGCAGAGAATCCGGAGCAACGATGCCCCTGCATATTGCTGTTGGACACGTCATCGTCCATGAATGGCGCGCCGATCCAGCAATTGAATGATGCGCTGCAGTTTTTCAAAGAAGAATTGTATGCCGATGCCATGGCGGCGAAGCGGGTTGAGTTGGCCGTGGTGACTTTCGGACCGGTCAATGTCCAAACCGACTTCACGACTGTCGATGGGTATTTCCCTGAAGTGTTGGAAGCCAGCGGTGTCACGCCAATGGGCGAGGCCGTTGAGCGTGCGTTGGATCTGTTGCGCGAACGCAAGGCGCGGTACCGAGCCAACGGCGTGAAGTACTACCGTCCCTGGGTTTTCCTGGTTACTGACGGAGCGCCGACGGATGACTGGCAGGAAGCGCGGCGACGCGTGCATGAGGGGGAAGAACGAAAGGAGTTCATGTTCTATTCCGTGGGCGTCGACGGTGCGGAAATGTCCACGCTTTCCCGGTTAGGGACGCGTCAACCCCTCAAGCTGAAAGGCCTGGCGTTTCGAGAGCTCTTCGCTTGGCTATCGAGCTCGTTGAGCGCGGTATCACAGTCCAACCCGGGGGACGCTGTTCCTCTTGCCAATCCGACAGGACCGACGGGGTGGGCCGTTGCAGAGTAAGCCGCATTGGCGTTGGGCGGCTGCGTCGTGCATTGGCACATCACATCTGAAAATGGGGACGAGGAAGCAGGACGCCTACAGCGTTATGCGCCTCACTCCGGATGCTTTTTGTGCGATTGTCTCCGATGGCGCAGGCAGCGCAGCCTACGGCGGACAAGGTGCAGCGTTAACCTGCCGTAGTTTGATGGGCAGTCTTCGCCACTGGTTTAGCGACCAGGATGTGCTGCCGGATGACGACATGATCATGGGCTGGATTGATCAGCTGCGTGACCGACTCGCTAAGGTCGCGCAGACGCGTGCAGTCACGCGGCGGCAGTTTGCCGCAACCTTGGTGATGCTGGTGGTATTCAAAGATCAAGTTCTCGCGTTGCAAATCGGTGATAGCGCGCTGGTGGCGCGTAAGGCGGGTATCTGGGAGGCCCTGTGCTGGCCGGAGAATGGAGAGTTCGCCGCCACGACCTATTTTGTCACCGATGACCCTGAAGTGCGTGCTCATATCTATCGCTTGGATCGCGAGTATGACGCCTTCGCGCTGTTTTCGGATGGGCTTGAGTCAGTTGCATTGGAGCAGGCTACGCAGCAGCCCTTCGCGCGTTTTTTTGATCCGATGATTAAACCGGTGGATCAGGAAAGTGCTGAGGGACGTCTGGTCGTGTTGTCAGGTGCACTCGCACGCTATCTGGACAGCCCCGCGCTCTGTGAACGCACCGATGATGATAAGACGCTTGTTCTGGTGTCATGTCGGTGAGCTCTGTACAGGTCAAGGTCGGCGGTAGACCCGAACGACTCGATAAGCAGTTAGGTAAGGGTGGCGAAGGCGATGTGTTCGCGTTGGCCGGGCGTGCAGATCGAGCGGTTAAGATCTATAAGACGGCGTTGCGAGGCTCCCGCGAAAGTAAAGTTAGAGCCATGATCGACGGGCAGTTGGCTGGAGCGACGACCCTGGTCGCGTTTCCGTCTGAGGTCGTGACTGATGCCTCCGGAAATTTTCTTGGTTTTACCATGCGGCTGGTGGCGGGATACCGTGCGCTTCATGAGCTGTACAGTCCGAAATCCCGCAAGCTGCATTTCCCCAAAGCGGACTATCGATTCCTGGTGCGCGTGGCTCAGAACGTTGCGCGCGCGGTTGCCACTGTGCATCAGGCCGGTTGTGTCATCGGCGATCTCAATCACTCCGGTGTGTTGGTAGGGCAGGATGCGACCGTTGCACTGATTGATGCCGACAGCTTTCAGTTCAGCTCAAAGGGGCACTCATATCCCTGTGTTGTCGGAACCGAAGACTTCACACCTCCCGAGCTTCACGGGAGCAGCCTAGCGGCTGTCACGCGAACTCAAGCACACGATAATTTTGGGCTGGCGGTGGCCATTTTCCAGCTGTTAGCGATGGGTAAGCACCCCTATGCAGGCCGCTATAACGGCCCAGACCTCACGCTGGGCCAATCGATTGCGCAACATCGCTTCGCCTTTTCAGTGGTTCGACGGGATGAAACACGGACTACACCGCCGCCCGGTTCCGTACTGTTGGCAGACTTCCCAAAGGAAATAGCTGCAGCGTTGGAGTCCGCTTTTGGGCTCACACCCTCGTCTCGTCCAGATCCAGCGGCTTGGGTCCATCTTTTACAGGGGCTCGAGACGGGCCTGCGTCGATGTGCAGATGTGCCGACGCACTATTTCCCAGGTTCGGCAGGTACTTGCTTGTGGTGTCGGTTGGCGAGTCAGTCTGGCGTTGAAATGTTCCCCCAGGGGCTGGCTGTTGGCAATGTTCCGGTGGCAGGTCCGTTCGATCTGGAACGGATGTGGACGGCTATTCGGGCTGTACGTCTCCCATCACCCACGGAGGTGCTGCCGGTCTGGAGCGGCAATATCAGCTCGCCCAGTGTGGCTGTAACGCGGGCGAAGAACACGCGGCATGACCCTGCAATCTTCGGTGGTTTTGCATTGCTGGCTGCGGTGATCGGCTATGTTGCCGTGCCAGGAGCGGCTGTTCTGTGGGGCCTTCTGGGTTTCGGCGGTTTAGCGCGAATTTTCGCCACCAAGAAGGTAGATTCGGCCCCTTTCCGCAAGTCCTATCAGGATGCGGACAGCAAGGTGCGTTTGGCGTCTCAGGCCTACCTACAACGGATTGGCCTTCGGGAAATGCATGTTTTGTATGCTGACCTAGAGGATGCAGTGGTTCGGTATCGCCAGCTCGAAGCGCAGCTCGCTCAGGCGCTGAAGCAACTGAAGGTGACTCGGGAGGATCGCCAGCGTACGGTTTTTCTGGATCGGTTTCTGATCAGGCGAGCGTCTATATCAGGTATCGGTGCCGGAAAGACCGCCACGCTCGCGTCGTTTGGCATCGAGACCGCGGCGGATATTACCGCGTATGCGGTTCGAGCAGTGCCAGGTTTTGGAGAAGCCTTGACGGCGAAAATGTTGGCCTGGCGTCAGGAGCAAGAGGCAAAATTTCGTTACAACGCCACGCCGGATCCGTCTGATGTGCAGGCAGAACAGTCGGCCCGTGTGACGTTTGCCACTAAGCAGATTGAGTTGCAGAAGAAAATTCAATCGGGTTTCGCCGCGTTACAGGCTTCAGTGCCTCGATGTCTTTCCGCCAAGGCCACGCCCGATCAAGCTCTTCAGCAGGCATTGCAGGAGCGCGCTATTGCTGAGCACGATTGTGTGGTATTGGGAATCAACGTGCCTGCGCCTACGTCCATCTCGATTGAGCTTCCTAAAAAAACGCAGGTTCCTCCGAGCAAAGTTCAACCGCTATCGAGTGTCCTGCGGACGGTTGCGCCCGTGACGACGCGCCCGGTGGTGACGAATGCGTGCCCGAGCTGCGGCGCGTCCATGGTGCGTCGAACTGCTCGCAAAGGGAAACACGCAGGTCGTCAATTTTGGGGGTGCTCCAAGTTCCCGGCGTGTAAAGGCACAAGAAGCTAGGGAGTGCTGGATGTTGCAGCGGCTCACCGTCATGTGTGCAGTGGCGCCGGACAATCGGGGATGAGTACGGCGTATGAGAGCGTAGCCGACGGTGCTCAAAGCGAGGCTGGCAAACAGGACAACTGCCGCACCGTCTGCACCAACTCCTTCGCCGTCGCACCGCCATATACCGCTCCCGGTCACCATATAGAGCACATCCACGCCCGAGGCAGCGATGGCCGCGAGGTAGTTGGCCTTAGGGAAACGGCTGGCGCCTTCGGTAGTGACGCTGTGCATTGGCCTCCACGCCGCCGATCTCTCCCCGTTCGCGCTGGGATAAGACCAGGCGCAGCCGTTCTTCGCGTAAACGTGCGCCGATTGTCATCCTCTGATCGTCCCGGTGTGCTGCTGCGTGATTCCTGCCTTCTGAGGGAAGCACTGAGCAGGCAATGATCGCGGTCTGCCAGTGGCTTTTTACTACAGCTTAATTCTGGGCGTACGCTTGGCCTTGGCAGGGCGGCCGCCGAACTCAGGCGGCGCAGCTTGCAGCACCGGCAACAAACAACGCGTCGCCTCGCGATCAGCCGCCGACAGCGTGCGGTAGTACTGCAATACCTGCACTTCATCACGGGTCAGTTTTAAAGCTCCAGCTGCCGGGCTGACCGGCGGTTGCTTCATGACCGTCATCACGGTGAACCTCCTTGGTTTTAGGATTGGAAGAGGGCGTACCGCAGGTGCACACAGGCCTGGACCCAACGCAGCAGTACGCATTCCCTGAATACCCCATTTGACCACTCAGGCCCCGCACTTTTTCACCCCAAGCGACGTTTTCAGAAGCCGCTGTCGGTGACACCGCACAGCCCTCTCGGACCTGACTGACACCCGCCGCCGACCGGGCTGACGAGGGGCCTTGCCAGCCGCCGCAAAGCGGTACAAAATTAGCCCCATCGAAACGCCGGTTTTTTAACAAAAAATCAGGCGTTTCAAGGAGATAGAGCGGGGGCCTTCGTCTCGTTTCCCGCTCCATATATCGATCTACAGAGTTCCATGGAAGTCTGTAAGTCATTGAAAATAGACGCTTCGCAGACTGTGTGAAAACGCACTGAAGGCAGGCCCAACAAACGCCCCGACTTGTTCGGGGCGTTTGTTTTTATGCCGGCGACAGCCGAAAAAGGTCTTTTAGCCCATTAGCGCCATCAGTTGGCGGGCCCCGAGCACGTTAATCGCTCGTTTCAGGTTGTAGGCATTCACCGCCAAGGCCATTTCAGCTTTTGTCCCCTCAAGTTGTCGCAGCAAGAAACGACCATTACCCAATAGCCACTGTTTGAGGTTGCCGAAGGGGTGCTCAACGATGGATCTTCGGTTGGCCATCATCTCAGGATGCGCCTGCATCCTTTGCTCCATCCGCTCGAAAGTCTCTTCATGGGCATGTCGTGAGACATAACGGCGCTGGGCTCCAGTGCATTGCGCTTTCAGCTCGCAGTTGGCGCAGTCGTCGACGGCGGCCTGATAGATCCGATCACCTTTGTTGTGCTGCTTGAGCGTTAACCATTTGCCTGCCGGACACTGGTAACGATCGTGTTCGGCCTCGTAGGTAAAGTCTTTTCGCTCAAAGAGCTGTTCTTCCTGACAGCCAGAGTTTTTCGAACGATTGGGCGGTACATAGGCCGTAATCGAAGCATCCTCGCAGGCCTGAAATTGTTTCCCGTTGGAGTAACCGGCATCGGCAGTGACCGTCAGTTCATCTTGCTGTAACTCTGTTTTGGCGGCCTTAGCCATCGGCTCCAGCTGTTTTCGGTCACCGCCATCCTGGGTGACTTCATGATGCAAAATCAGGCAATGCTCGGCGTCTACGACGGTTTGCACGTTGTAGGCCACACGTGGCCCTTTGGCCGTGCGCATCATTCGGGCATCGCTTTCATGGGTGTTGAACTGCTCAATGCCCATCGAATTCATCAGCGCCTGGCAGCTCTGATTATCCTGCTGTCGAGCCTCAAGCTGCGCCAGCGCTGATTTGATCGCACTACGATCAACCACCGCAGTGATTTCAGCCTTGTCGGCGGCGTCCAGCTCGGCCAGATACTGAGCGATGCGCTTATCCAGCTTTTCTTCCTGGCGCTTGAGCTGCTTCAAGTTCACATGACGCCGTGAAGAGGCGACCGCCTGAAACTTGCTGCCGTCGATGGCTACCAGTTCACCGGCGATCAAG
>Ga0302347_1002007_pt1 | contig 22113 bp, 18 predicted proteins | sample PhyWR1_FD_202178 | JGI IMG/M metagenome (GOLD analysis project Ga0302347, IMG submission 202178) | Leaf surface microbial communities from wheat plants in UC Gill Tract Community Farm, Albany, California, United States - DLSL W.R1 (v2)... | ecosystem: Host-associated > Plants > Phyllosphere >...
AAAAAGAAACAAGAATCAAGAGAGAAGAATCAGGATTTAGGCTTCGAGAACCTTAGCCTGACAAAAAACTAGAAACCATCAACTACTTTATTCTATCCGGATTCTGTTTCAAAAAACTGTCCCAACCTGAGTAAGATTTATCAGTAGAAATACTTCCGGAATTGAAATGATGACAAACAGCAACCGCCAAACCATCAGACGCATCCAGATATTTTGTAGGGAACTCTTTCAGTTTCAATAGATTTTGCAGCATTCCGGCAACTTGTTCCTTGCTGGCATTTCCGTTGCCTGTGATTGCCATTTTGATTTTCTTGGGAGAATATTCGATAATGGGAACATTTCTGTGGAGACTGGCTGCCATTGCAACACCTTGCGCTCTTCCGAGTTTCAACATACTTTGGACATTCTTCCCAAAGAAAGGCGCTTCCAAAGCTGTTTCATCAGGATGGTATTCATCAATTAAAGCCAGAGTTTTATCGAAGATAACCTTAAGTTTTGTTTCGTGATTCTCGTATTTTTTCAGGATTAATTCGTGCATTGCAAGCAACTCCATTTTCCCACCTTTCACACAGATGATTCCGAAACCCATAATGGATGTTCCCGGATCGATTCCCATAATTATCTTCTCAACTTGCATAGCAACAAAATTACAATTATTCTCGGGATATTTTCAATTCAACTATCTTTGCACTCCGAAGTTAATCCATAGCTCTATGAAGTTTTTTCTGACATTTCTATTTGTTTTTCTCTTTATTAATACGTTTTCTCAGGAATCTGACAGTTTGAAACTCGACAGTATCAACATAGAATCTGACAGCATAAAACGGGTCTCGAAAATATCCATCGGAAGACAAGTAGTATTAGATGGAAAACAAATCGTGAAAAATATTGCACATAGTTATCTAAGCCCGCTCCAATGGAAAGGGAAAAATTGGGTAGATGTGGGCGGTGTAACATTGGGAACTGTTTTGCTATATTCAATTGATAATGATACCAGCCGATTTTTTATGAAACAAGGCAACAATATGCCTGAGGTTCTGAAAGGATTTGGATATTATTTCGGAAGTCCACAAAACAATTATGGAATTACAAGTCTGGTTTATCTTACTGGACTTTTCTCAAAAAATGAAAAAATAAGAAATACGGGAGTTTTGATGATTTCTTCTGCTACAACTGCCGGATTACTTCAGACTTTTGCAAAAACCCTTGTAGGAAGAGCTCGTCCTGGTGCTGGCGAAGGAAAGTTTTATTTCAAACCTTTCAGTGGACAGCCTGCATACCGGTCTTTTCCGTCTGGGCATACTATTTTGGTTTCCACAACGATGTTTGCTCTCGCAAAACAATTTTCAAATCCTTGGGTCAAAGCTGGAATTTATAGTGTAGGAATGATAACGCCAATATCCAGAATGTGGGATGGCGCTCATTTTTTCTCTGATGTGTTTCTGAGTGCGGCCATCAGTTATTTTGTTGTAGAAGGTACAGACCGTTATATGAAAGGAATTAATAACACAAACAACAAGAAATTGATTTCCTGGAACATCACTGCCTCTCCAAGTATGATTGGGTTACGAGGTGTGTTTTAAAATTAATAATGTTTTGTGTAATTAGTTAAGATTATCATAAAGATTTGTGCTTAAAGGAGTTTTTGATGAAAAATTGTTACTTTTAAAATCTAAAATTAACAATCAAGATATGAAGAATCTTCTACTGACTGCGGCAGTCGTTTTCTATGCAGGGCTTAACACACCTGTATTTGCACAAAAAGCCGAAACTCCAAAATTCATCAGTAATACAGAGGGAATCAAAGAATATTCCTTGAGCAACGGGATGAAGGTCCTTTTACTTGCTGATCCTTCCCAGAGTAATGCTATTGTGAACATAGTTTATAATGTGGGCTCAAAGCATGAAGGTTATGGCGAAAAAGGAATGGCGCATTTGCTGGAGCATATGTTGTTCAAAAGCACTAAGAAGTTAGGCGATATCAAGAAAATGTTGTCTGATAAAGGTGGAAATGCCAACGGAACTACCTATTATGACAGAACCAATTATTACGAGGTTTTTCCTTCTAATGATGAGAATCTAAAATGGTTTCTGGAAATGGAATCCGACAGGATGATCAACGCTACCATTCTCCAATCTGATTTGGATAAAGAATTTTCTGTCGTAAGAAATGAATTCGAAATCGGGGAAAATAGTCCGAGTGGCGTATTGATGGAGCGTATCATTTCGGCTGCTTATCTTTGGCACAACTACGGAAACAGCACGATTGGAAGCAAAGAAGATGTAGAAAGAGTAAAAGCAGTGACGCTTAGAAAATTCTATGAAAAATATTATCAGCCAGATAATGCAACTTTGATTGTTGCAGGTAAATTCGATGAGAAAAAAGCGTTGGAATATATTGCTCAATATTTCTCCACGATTGCAAAACCAGCAAGAGTTTTGGATACACCTTATACTTTGGAACCAGCTCAGGATGGCGAACGTTTTGTAGAACTGAAACGTGCCGGAGATAGTAAGGTGGTTGGTGCGGTTTATCACACTGCGCCTTATGCCGATAAAGATTATGCGGCTTTGGATGCTTTGCAGGAGATTTTGACTTCTGACCCTTCTGGCTATCTTTACAAAGCGATGATAGATTCTCACAAAGCAGCTTCTGTTTACGCCTATCAGCCAACGGTAAGAGATGCGAGTTTTATGTATTTCGGGTTGGATATCCCTGCTGATAAAGATTTGAAGACGACGGAGAATGATTTTCGTGCCGAGTTGGATAAAATCGCAACCATCAAATATACGGAGCAGGACGTTGCCAGAGCGAAAGCAAAAATCCTTAAGCAAGTAGAAAATATCAAGAATAATACGATTGGTTACGCTGTTAATATGACAGAAATCGTTGGTGCGGGAAACTATAAATTGGCAATGATTTATCGGGACACGGTTGAGAAATTAACAGTTGCAGATATCCAAAGAGTGGCGGCTAAGTATTTCAAAACCAATAACAGAACAGTTGGTGTTTTCATCCCGACAAAAGATGAGGTCAGAGTTAAAAATGTAGAATACACCGATGAGCAGATTGCAACATTGACCAAAGACTACAAAGGAAAAGCATTGGAAAAAGATGCCGCACCTTTCGAAGCCAGTATCAAAAACCTGAAAGCTAATTTGACAGAAGGAAAATTGAGCAACGGAATGAAATACGGTTTGATCAAAAAAGATATCAAGGGTGGAAAAGTGCTTGGCAGTTTCAAATTCCCGGTAAGCAATGCTAAGGATCTGACAGGGAAATCGGATGTCGGTTCTTTGATGGCTCAGGTTCTGAAAACAGGAACCAAGTCTCACACCAAAGAGCAAATACAGGATATGTTGGACGAATGGAAGTCTAATATCAATTTCGGATTCAATGGTCAGACATTGCTTGTGAACTTCAGTACTTATAAAGAAAGTTTACCGAAAGTAACGTCATTGATCAAAGAAATCCTGACCGAATCTACTTTCCCGGAAGCAGAGTTGGTAAAAACTGTGAACGAGTACAACACGTATCTGGAAAGTTCATTAAATGACCCTCAGGCTATCGCTTTCACAGAAATTGAAAAAATCACAGAAAATTATCCTAAAGAAAGTATCTATTACACTGCTTCTACTCAAGAACAGATTGATAACAACAAGAAGGTGAAGAGAGAGCAATTGGTAGATTTCTATAACAAAATCTTAGGCGCTAACAACGGTGTTGGTTCTGTGATTGGTGATGTAGACAGCAAAGCCGTAGCTGCATTATTGGAATCGACTTTTGGAAAATGGGATTCTAAATCTAAATATGAGTACATCAGACCAGAGTTATTTGCAACCAAAAAACAAGACAAAGATTATCTGACCCCGGATAAAGAAAATGGCGCGGCTGTGGGAAAAATCAGTTTCTCTATGGACAGAAAATCAGCGGATTATCCAGCTTTTGTCATCGCTAACGAAATGTTGGGAAGCGGTGGTTTCCTGACTGCGAGAATCCCGACCAGGCTTCGTGAGAAAGAAGGAATAAGCTATGGTGCAGGTTCTTACGTCAATATCCCAATTGATAACAACGTGGCATCTTGGGCCTGGTACGCCTTCTTCAACCCAACTAAAAAAGATTTGGTCAATAAAGCCTTGAAGGAAGAAGTGAATAAAGCAGTAAAAGACGGTTTCACAGAAGAAGAATTCAAATCTAACTTGACCTCTTGGCTGAACTCCAGAAAAACAGGTCTAGGAAACGACAATACCTTGATGGGATTGGTTAATTCTCAACTTCAGTACGGTCAATCTTTGGATGAGTACGATGCCTTGGAGGCAAAAGTTTCTGCGCTGAAAGTGTCTCAGGTGAATGATGTTCTTAGAAAATACATCAGCGAGGATAAATTGACTTCTGTCTATGCAGGAGATTTCAATAAGAAATAAAAATAATTTCTACACCAATAGAAAAGCCGTTCCGAGATTTTCGGAGCGGCTTTTTTAATCAAAAAGTGAACTTATTTCAATACATTCTCATAAATATCATTCAGCATCGTCTGTCTCAGTTTAGAGTCTCTTTTATTTAATAGGATGATGATTCCCCAATTTTTTGCTCTGTTGTAACAAAGGATGGAAGATTGCCCCATAGAATCGCCGGATTTCGCATAGATGATTTGTCCTTCATTGTTGCTAATGTTCAATCCCAATCCCATTTCACGCTTCTCATCCTTATAATATACTTTTTCCATAAGCAATGCCGCGTCGGATATTGAATTTCCTTTTTGTAATAACATTTTTAGATATTTCACCATATCAGAAGCGTTGGATTTTACCAATCCTGCCGGAGCAGTCACATTCCAAAGGAAGAATTCCTGAACACCACCTTCGGGATTGTAACCCGTTGTTCGGTTTTTGACATCAAATTTTTTAGTTAAAGTTTCCGACATCTTTGCCGGCTTCAGTATTTTTTCTCTGATGATCGCGTCATAACTTTTACCATATATCTTTTCCAAAATTTGTCCTAGCAGAGTCATATTTACAGTCGAATATCGGTATTTTCCGTAATCGATGAGGTCCGTACTGTTGTTGATCATTGTTGCCAAAGATTGTTCGGTCACGCTGTTGATGGGTTGTTGTGAATCTTCTGCTATTAATTTTTGAAAATCGATATCCGGCAAGCCTGCCTGATGGGAAGCCAAGTCTGAGATTTTAACTTTGTTCCGAAGGTTTTTCTGCAACACATATTGTTTCGGAAGAAAGCTGTCTATGTAGTCATCTGATTTTAATTTCTTTTCGATGGCTGCTTGAGCGATCATATTTCCGGTCAGGATTTTGGTGATCGACGCAATTTCGAAGATGGAATGTTTATCAATATCAACTGGACTTTCTTTACTCAGTTTACCATAAGAAGTATAGAATTCCTGATTTTTACTGATAAAACCTACGCTGATTCCCACGTCCGGATTTTTCTCAGAACTGGCTTTGATGATAGAATCGATTTTTTTCGAGTAGTCCTGTCCAAAAGAAATGTTGCTGATGAATAGCAGCGCTGCGAAGAATTTAATTGTTTTCATTGTATCGTTATTTAAAGGTTGATTAATATTTCGATACAAAGATGTGGAAGTACATAATCCTGTACGACCGAGTAGATGCATTCGGTCAAATTTCTTTATTAAAATGAGTATGAGTTATAAAGTCAGAAGTACGAGTAATTACAAAATGCTGTTCTGTAATGTTTTACGAAAGTTGGTTGGAGTATTTCCAGTATGTTTTTTAAAAGCTGTATTGAAAGAAGATTTAGAATTAAAACCAACTTCGTATAAGATTTCGAGGATCGTCACTTTAGATTTTGAGGAATCTTTCAGAATTTTCATCGCATTTTCAATCCGATAAGTGTTCACAAAATCATAAAAATGCTGACCCAACCGATGATTAATCAAAACCGATAATTCCCGAACCGGAATATCAATTTCTTTCGAAATATCCTGGATTGTCAAAGCAGGATTAAGAAATGGTTTTTCATCTGCCATATATTTTTTCAGTTTCAGGAGGTCGTCGTTCAGAGTTTCCGGCTCAATTTTCTTATCCTCCAAAACAAGATCAGACACAAGTTTTAGCTTCGAATCGATATTCCTGAAAAGGCCAGGATTATTCAGCGCCTTGTACAGATACCAGCAAATGATAAAAAGTTGCGAAACGAGGATTCCAACTTTAATCCAATCAGAAATATATTCATAATCAGAAAACTTGAACAGATTTTTTACGATAACAATCAAATAGGCCACCGTAAGAATGCTGGTCAACTGAAAAAGCCAATTGAAAGAGTGAAGATTGCCGCCCGAATTATTCTCCAGATAAAGCTTTTTTGCCTTCCTCAACAACAGAAAAACCGCCGTGAAATAAAATACAATTTGAAAATGAAGCAACCAATGAATGAATTTGACCTCAATCATAGTATGACGATTAACAAGGAAATGAATCTTAGAATCCAAATCTACCGCATAAAACCGAGGTAAGAAAGCTAGATTTACCAGAAAAAACGGAATCAGATGAAGGAGATATTTCCACTTCCACCGAAAATCCGAATAACAAATCGATAAAACATACAGATAAAAAACAGGAATCTGCAAAAATGCGATCGTGGTTCTGAAAATCCCAAGATTCGAAGGAACACCAGAGAATTGGCTTACCAACGGTTCGCTCGTATCAATCGCAGTAATGATCAGGAAAAAAGCAAAGATACGGTTGCTGGTCTTGTGCGCTGTTTTCACTGTCAGCAGAAAAAAAGCCAGAAAAAACGAAACGAACAGCGAGATCACCGTCACAACTCCCAATAGACCCATTTTATCCATTTATAACCCAGTTTCGCATTCTCGTTCGCACTTATTTTCCGTAAAGATAATTATTTTGTCTCTGGAAAATCAAAGAATAAAATTCGCACCAACAGATTTAATCATTTTTCAGGAGCCGGGAACCTGCTTTCCGTTGCAATCTTTTTTGCATCACGTTTTGTCAATCAAAAGTTCCCGAAGTCCATGCAAAAAAGGATTTCCACTGCAATCAGGGCTATGCGTTTCAGGGTAAAACAAGCTTTCACTTCCAATAGAAATATCCCACAATTTTATCATTCCGGAGGAATCCAGACATAGATATCAACAATGTAGCTCGTAACACTATAACAAGACTAAGTAGAAATGACCAATTAAAAATTAACTGACAAAGATTTAATTTTCAGCAATTTTGAAATCATACAGAAAAACAGATTCAATATCATCACGCCATTGTTCTACAGAAAAAACGTTCGGTATCTTTTTTACAATGGACGTTTCATAGTATTTTGTACCACCTTTGATTTTGATTTTTGCTTTGAAGGTTATAGGGCTTTTAAGATGCTGTACGGTTGTCAGGATTATTATCTTAGAACCCATTAAGTCAGCATTACTGAATTTAAATTCTATCTCATCAGAAACAATATCTTTTTTAGTAATATTTGCTAGAGCATCTATCATATTAATAGGCTTCTCAATTTTTGATTCATTGATAAGTTTAAAATCAGAAAGTTTATTGTTGATTTTTTGAACAGTGATCTTCAATTCAGTATTGATGGGAATTGTAATTTCACCATTGCTTATTTTTAAATTTTGAGAAAAGATCTGAACACTAAAAAAGAATGCGAAGAAAAAATAAAAATAATTTTTCATAAATAGTTTTAATATCTCGAATTTAAAAAATAAATTCTTTACAGAAATTAAATAATATTCTTCTAAAGTCCATTCTGCCAAACTGACATAAATATTGTAAAGCCAGAACTCAAAAAAGTTATCGAAGTAAGAGAGATGTAACAGGGAAGTAACGGAAACTATACACTATCAAAACCCAAACAAAAACCGCCTCAGATATCTGAAGTGGTTTATTTTATAAGATAATGGTGCTACTTTTCTATCAATCGCCTATGATAATTGATCTGTCCCAAATGATAATTCAAATGTGTCGCCAGATGAACCAGAAAATATTCCGTAGAAGTTCTTTCAGATAAAACCAAAAGCGGATAATCTTTCTTCAAATCCTCATCTGATACAGGCTTTAAAGAATCTTTAATTATCGAAATGGTATCCGTCAAATCAGCGACCAATTTTTCTCTCGGAACATTTTTATCTGCAAACTCCAAATCTCTGTTCCTCACATAATCCACGTTCCCAATTCTTTTTCCAATGTAAGTCTTTAGATTCCCGATCAGATGCAAAGCCAGATTCCCCGCCGAATTAGAAATATTACCTTCCGCTTTCCAGATGTTGGCTTCGGATCGATAAAGATGAAGTTCATCAATCACTCTGTTGAGGTCCCTTTCGAAAAGAGAGATTAAGGTTTGGGATAACATATTTCAGAAAAATCTACATTAAAACTCAGCCAGTTTCTCCTCACTCAGGGTCTTCACCACATTCACCCAATCCGAATCTTCATTCAAACAAGGTATGTAATCGAATCTTTCGCCTCCGCCGTGCAGGAAAATCTCTTTGCCTTCCACAGAAATCTCTTCCAAAGTTTCCAGACAATCGGAAACGAAAGCCGGACACACAATTGCCAGTTTCTTGATGCCTTTCTTGCCAAGACCTTCCAGAGTAGCATCTGTATAAGGTTCCATCCACTTGTCTTTCCCCAATCTGGATTGAAAAGTGACCAGGACTTTTTCCTTAGGTAAACCCAATTTCTCACGAACCAATTCCGTCACTTTATAACATTGGTGTCTGTAACAGAATTTATGCGAAGGATGATCATCTTTTTGACAACAATTATCCATACTGCAGGTCTTCGTTGGGTCAGTTTTATAAATATGTCTTTCCGGAACGCCGTGATAAGAAAATTGAAGCAGATCATAATCTGCAGGTAACTTTTCGCCAATACTTTTGGCCAAAGCATCAATGTAAATCTCCCGATTATAAAACGGCTGAACATAATTGATTTTAATATCCGGAAAGAACTTCAATCGAACTTCTTCGGCTTTGTCGATCACAGTTTCCGTGGTGCTCATCGCATATTGCGGATAAAGCGGAACCAAAGTGATTTCGGTAATTCCCTTGTCCACCAATTCCTGAATCCCAGTTTTGATGGATGGTTCAGCGTAACGCATTCCCAAACCAACCGGAACATCCACTAGCTCCTGAAGTCTCTGCTGAAGATGTTTGGAAATCACGATCAAAGGCGAACCTTCGTCCGTCCAAACGGTTTTGTAAGCTTCGGCAGATTTCTTAGGTCTGGTTTTCAGGATAATCCCTTGAACCAATAATGCACGGAAGATCCAACGGTAATCGATGACCTTTTCGTCCATCAGGAACTCGTCCAGATATTCTTTTACATCTTTTACATCAGTCGATTTCGGCGATCCGAGGTTGACGAGGAGAATTCCTTTTTTGTTGTTTAGTTGACTCAAAATATTTTGTTTTTTAAACGCAATATTTGTCATTCCGTAGGAATCTCACTGTTTAGATTCCTACGGAATGACAAACTAAATGGTTAATTATCCATTCACGGCTTCCACGTTCTCCACCAACTCCGGAACGAATTGTTTCAGAATATTCTGGATTCCGCTTTTTAGAGTCGCTGTTGAAGATGGACATCCACTGCAAGCGCCTTGTAGCAACATTCTTGCCGTTTTGTTTTCCTGATCATATTCTATCAGTGAGATTTTTCCACCATCGTTTTCTACCGCTGGTGCCACATATTCATTCAGGATGTCGCTGATTTTTTGCTCATCACTGGTGTATTCTCTGTTGATGATCTTCAACATTGGATTTTCGTGGTTGTGAGGCTCTGCGTTGGAAATCGTTTTTCCAGCCTGCAAAAATTCTGCGATGAAAGAACGGACCCTGTTCATGATTTCATGCCATTCAAACTGACCATCTCTGGTCACAGCAACGAAATTATCACTCACATAAACTTCCTTCACAAAGTCAAAAGCTTCGTATAGCTCTTTTGCCAAAGGCACTTCGTCCGCTTCTTCTCTGGACTTCACCTCGATGAAACCATCCATCAGCATTTTGCTGGAAATGAATTTCATAACCGCTGGATTTGGGGTCATTTCAGAGTAGATCTGGTACATTTCTTTTTTCTTCTGAAGATAGATCCTTGGGTTCGCCAACAATTCGTCCTCAATGATGTTTTTCAGACTTTCGGAAACGTGCTCCCATTCAACTGTATCTTCTTTTGCGACTGCAATGAAATTGGCTGTGATGAAAATTCTGTTGACGAAAGGATAATTGAAAAGTTCTTGTGCCAACGGAATCTCTGAAATGTCAGATTCTCTGTCGAGCTCCAAAGATCCGGGAATCAGATTGTAGTCTGTCACAAACTTCATCACTTTTGGATTCTCTGTTGGTTCTATAATGATTTCTCTCATTTTAAGTATATTGAAGTACAAAAATATCGTAATTTGGTGGAACAAAAAAGCCGATGAATCCCAATGTTGTGTTAAGTTTTGATTATGAGTAGGTTTGCGGATATTCGATTTTTTCTATTGGTTTGATTTTGGCTGTTTCGGATGACGAAACGTGAAATGATGACGAACCTGCGCCCCGGCCTGAACGGAAATCCTTTTTTGCTTGTACTTAATTTTTCTTTTTAAGTGGAAAGTGTCTGCAAAAAAGATTGAGAGTGGAGGACGGAAAAGGCGCCCAAAAAATTATGGAATTGACAGCAATTTTTTTTACACTTAAGTCACTGAATTGGAAATTAGTGAAGCTCACATTTGGAGGAAATCAATTATCAATTATATAAAATATGGCAATTATAAGAGAACTTTTAGGGAAAAAACCACAGTTTGGGGAGAATGCTTTTGTAGCAGAAACAGCTGTAATCATAGGTGATGTAACGATGGGAGACGACTGCAGTATTTGGTACAATGCAGTTTTGAGAGGTGATGTGCATTACATCAAAATGGGGAATAAAGTGAATGTTCAGGACAATGCAATGATCCATTGTACCTATAAAAAAAGTCCGACCACGATTGGAAATAATGTTTCGATCGGTCACAATGCAATCGTTCACGGCTGCACGATCAAAGACAATGTGCTGATAGGAATGGGTGCGATCGTGATGGATGACTGTATCGTGGAAAGCAATTCTATCGTTGCGGCTGGTGCTGTGGTGACTGCCAATACAATCATCAAAGAAGGCGAGATCTGGGCTGGCGTTCCTGCAAAAAAGGTGAAAGATATTTCACAAAGTCTGATTGAAGGCGAGATCGACCGGATTGCCAATAATTATGTTAAATACTCCAGCTGGTACAAACAGGAATAGATTGGTACAACTATTGAATTTTCCAAAGAAATGTAAACTATGACAAAGCTTAAATCTTTTTGGGAAGTTCTAAAGGCCACTTTCAACGAATGGACTTCCTCGTCCGCATCCAAAGACAGTGCAAGTATGGCTTATAATGCGATATTTGCGCTTCCGGGTTTGCTGATCATCATCATTTGGACAACCAGCCATTTCTTTGGTGAAGAAGCGGTGAATGGCGAAGTTCGTCGGCAATTGCAAGGAATAATGGGTTATGATGGAGCAAAAAGTATCCAGGATATCATTACCAGCGCCATGGTGGACAAAGAGAATTTTTGGATGAAAGCTTTGGGTGTTGCAACTTTGGTTTTTGGGGCAACCAGTTTGTTTTTCCAGATGCAAAGCACGCTTAACAATCTTTGGGATGTGGAAGCCGCGCCGAAAAAGGCTTGGCAAAAATTCATCTTGGATCGTGCAAACTCGTTAGGAATGATCTTGATAATCGCATTTCTGCTTTTAATAAGTATGGTATTATCCTCAATCATTGGTCTGGCCAATGGATTCATTACAAAATATTTTGGAGTTGATACTTACTTCATCATTCAGGTCAGCAATTTTATTTTAGGATTGGCAGTGGTAACTGTATTGTTTGCAATAATGTTTAAAGTTTTACCAGACGTTGAGATCAAATGGAAATCGGTTTGGATAGGGGCGATTGTGACGGCAATATTGTTTAATATTGGAAAAATGGGAATGAGTTTTTACTTCGATGTCTCAAAACCGACCTCCGTTTTCGGAGCGGCCGGAACGGTGATCTTGTTGATGATGTGGATCAATTATTCTTGTCAGCTTATATTCTTCGGGGCAGAATTTACCAAAGTTTATGCTTTGAGAAAAGGCCACAGCATTGTTCCATCGAAACACGCGACCTGGAGCAAAGCAAAACTATACAGAGATGCTGAGGAACAAAAAAAGAAACTTGCTCCTCAGGAAATATAAATGTTATTTGAAAACGGGTCTATCATTTTCACAAGCGATATTTTCCGGCTGCATTACCAACATACAATCTGACACCAGGTTGTATTTTTTATTATATTCTGTAGATTTCTGATTGTATAATTCTACTTTTTCAAGAAAAGCTTTTTCATCAATTTTATTTGAGTACGCGATATAACTTACTGGTCCACCACAAGCTTTCACACCTAAACCGACAGTTTTCCAATCAGCCGGATTACTGCATTTTTCACTGTTTGCCAATGTAGTGATCTCGGATTTCAGATTTTCCATTTCTCTGGACTCTTCTGCTGTCAATCCATTGCTTGGGGCATCATCTTTTGGTCTTTCTGGTAGTGGCTTTGGAAGATTATCCGCAGTATAGGAAGGTTTACAGGAAAATGCAAACACAGAAACCATACTTAATAAAATTAAATTTTTCATAACCGAATTTTGAATGAGTCATCAAATATAATACCTGCAAACGTTCTCCTCCAATTTAATTTTGAAACCCCTGATTGGGAATATTTTTCTGTGGAAATTAATTTAAAATTACTTACAGCTTAAATAAAATCACTCATCATCAACAAATTTTCTCGGGTATTGTAACAAATAATGTTGGTAATCGTCTAATAAAATTATAATTCTTTAAACAAATAACTATGGAACTGTCGATTAAAAACATTAGTAAAACCTACGCAAATGATTTGAAGGCTTTGGATAACGTCAATCTTACGATTGGCAAAGGCATGTTCGGATTGCTCGGACCCAATGGCGCAGGAAAGTCTTCGCTAATGAGAACCATTGCTGGTTTGCAAGCGCCGGACAGTGGCGGGATTTTTCTAGGCGACCTCAATGCTTTGACTCAAAAAGAAGAACTTAGAAAAGTTTTGGGCTATCTTCCGCAGGATTTTGGATTTTATCCGAAGGTGAATGCCGTAGAACTTCTCAATCATATTGCTATCCTGAAAGGAATTTCAAATAAATCGGAACGTAAGGAAATCGTTGAAGGCTTGCTTCATCAAACCAATCTTTTCGAAGCGAGAAAAAGAAACGTCAGCGAATATTCTGGCGGGATGAGACAGCGTTTTGGGATTGCTCAGGCACTTTTGGGAAACCCGAAACTCATCATTGTGGATGAACCAACGGCTGGTCTTGACCCAATGGAAAGAAATCGTTTCCACAATCTCCTGAGTGAAATCGGGGAAAATACGATTGTCATTCTTTCAACTCACATTGTGGATGATGTGAAAAATCTGTGCAACCGTGTGGTCGTTCTGACTTCCGGACACATCATTTTAGACGGAACGCCGAAAGGTGTGATAGAAGATTTCCAAGGAAAAATCTGGAAAAAACTAATTGAGAAATCCGAAGTTGAGGTGGCGAAAGAGCAATATCAAGTGATTTCTACGCATATTTCTGAAGGGAAAGTGGAGATTCGGGTTTTTGCGGAAACTCAACCTGATGCTGATTTTATTCCAGTAGAATCCAATTTGGAAGACGTTTATTTCTCAAGTATCACCAAAAAAATGGCAACCAATGTTTAAAGAATTATTCTCTTTTGAACTCAGAAACGGTTTCAAAAAATGGAGTACGCAGATTTATTTTTTGGTTTTCCTGACGCTTGGTGTTCTCGTTGGATTGGGAACAACTGGCGCATTTGACACTTCTACCTCGGATTCGATTCTTACCAAAAATTCCTCTTTGGCAATCGCAAGGTTGATTGTCGGGATGAGTGGCAATATTATGGTGCTTATCAACGGGATTATGATGATTAGCATTATGGCAACCGCGATTCAGAAAGATTATGCATATAATTTTCACGGCTTGTTGTACACAACACCAATTACCAAATCCGGTTATTTTTTCGGGAGATTTTCAGCTAATTTTTTGATATCGATTTATGTTTTTTCAGGAACGTTGATTGGATACTTTTTCGGAACGCTTTATGGGCTTGGAACTCCGCAATTGGGACCTGTTAATATCATCAATTATCTTTGGCCATTCTTGATTTTCACTGTAGCTAATACTTTGATTATCGGTTCGATATTTTTTGCGTTGACGACGTTGACCAGAAGCACTTTGGCTTCCTATCTTTTCTGTGTGATTTTGCTTTTGTTATCCATTTTGAGTGACAATATTTTGTCTGATATCAAGAACAAAGATTTGGCTTCACTTTTAGACCCTTTCGGGAATTTTGCATTGCGACAAACCACCGAATATTGGACGCCTTACGAACAAAACGAAAACACAGTTCCACTTTCCGGAATTTTGCTTTGGAACCGTTTGGTTTGGTTAGGAATTGCGGTTTTATGCGTTGGGATTACTTATTTTAAATTTGATTTTAATCAATTTTTACAGCCTTTTTCTCTCTTTAAAAAGAAGAAAACAACGTTGGAAGAAACTTATATTAATTCTGAGAAATCTTTGCAGGAAATTCTGAATGTTCAAAAAGATTTTGGATGGATGGCGAAATTAAAAGAACTTTTTTATCTCTCATTTTTCGAGGTTAAGCGAATCGTTTACACACCATTTTTCGGAATTATTGCTTTCATTTTTGGAGTTTTGCTGATTGTGATTTCGAATTATATGAAATCGATGTACGACGCAGCATCTATTCCTGTCACGTTTTTGATGGCTGAATTGGCAGAAGAAGGTTTGTCTTTTTTCCTGCTTTTGCTGATTGTCTTTTTCGCTGGGAACATCGTTTGGAGAGAACGTGAAAATAAAATTGATGAACTGATTGGCGTGAGTACAGTTTCCAATTTCAACCTGATGTTTTCCAAATTTTTAGGAATGGTTTGGATGGTCATCATTATGCAGATTTTCTCTAATTTGATTTGCATTGGGATTCAGTTTTACAAAGGATTTTATGACATTGAGCCTTTGACTTATTTGAAATTTAATCTTTATAATCTGCCTTATTATTTGGTTTTGATAGGTTTCAGTTTGTTTGTTCAGTTGATTGTCAATAACAAATATTTTGGATTTTTCTTAGCGATTTTCCCTGTCGTTTTCCTTCCGATGTTGTACAATTATTTGGAAATGAACGGGATTTTGTACAGCTTCAATTCCAATGGTCCGCAACTTCCTTATTCTGCTTTGAATGGTTTTGGACAAGTGCTTTACAGCTATTTCATTGTGAAGTCGTATTGGATTTTGATGATGTTATTTTTGTTGTTTATTGCACTTTTGGTTTTCCCGAGAGGCAAGGAAAAAGGATTGTCCAAAAAATATCTTTTATCGAAAACGTCATTCAAATTAAAACATAAAGCATTACTGTTTTTGTTCCTGTTCTCGACTGTTGGACTTGGTGGTTACATCTATTATAACACCAATGTTTTAAATTCAAATTACACCAATGTCGAATCTGAAAAAATGAGACTTGAGTATGAGAAAAAATACAAGTATTTAGAAAAAATCGACCAACCGAGAATTGTTTCTTCAGACCTGAAAATTGACCTTTCTCCAGAACACCAAGCTTGGAAAGTAGATGGAGTTTATTACATCAAAAATAAACATCAAAAAGCGATTGACAGTATTGTAATCAGATATCCTGATAATTTGGATGGACATTATTCTTTTGAAAAAATACAATTGTCGAGCGCAGGAAAAGAGATTTTCAATGATGAAAAATCTGGATTGAAACTTGTTAAACTTAATGCTCCTATTCAGCCCGGAGATTCTGTTTCACTTCATTTCAAATATGAATTCAGACCGAAAGGATTTGCCAATGAAGCAATAACTGAAATTGTAAAAAATGGAACATTTTTCAATTCTGGTAATTTGCCTGGCTTGGGATATAATTCGGATGTTGAACTTTCGGAAAATTCTGCTCGAAAAAAATATGGTCTGAAACCAAAACCTAGATTGGCAAAAGTGAATGACCTAAAAGCAAGGATGAACAATTATATTTCTAATGATTCAGATTGGATTAGATTCCAGACTCAGATTTCGACGGATAATAATCAGATTGCCATTGCGCCAGGCTATTTGCAAAAAGAATGGAAAGCCAATGGGCGACAATATTTTACCTACAAAATGGATTCGCCAATTCTCAATTTCTATGCATTTCTTTCTGCCGATTATCAAGTGAAAAAAGCAAAATGGAATAATGTGAACATCGAGATTTATTATCAAAAAGGTCACGAATATAATTTGGACAGAATGATTTCTTCCATTCAAAATAGCCTGAATTATTATACCAAAAACTTTGGACCTTATCAGCACAAGCAAGTCCGAATCATCGAGTTTCCACGTTATGCTTCCTTTGCGCAATCGTTCCCGAACACGATTCCATATTCTGAAGAAATTGGTTTCCTGACAAAGGTTGAACCTGATAAGCCTGAGAAAATAGATTTGCCATTCTACGTAACGGCTCACGAGGTTGCGCATCAATGGTGGGCACATCAGGTGATTGGTGGCAACGTACAAGGAAGTGCGATGATGTCCGAAACATTCTCACAATATTCGGCTTTGATGGTGATGGAACACGAGTATGGCGCTCCGGCAATGAAAAAATTCTTGAGTTACGAGCTTGATAAATATCTCCAAGGTAGAACCAGAGAAACGAAAAACGAAATGCCTCTGATGCTGATAGAAAATCAAAGTTATATCCATTACAACAAAGGAAGCGTTGTGATGTATGCGCTCAAAGATTATTTGGGAGAAGCAAAATTGAATTCGATTTTGAAGAAATATCTGAATCAGACCAAATTTCAGGAACCACCTTACACCAATTCGGTGGAGTTTGTGAATCTTCTGAAAAAGGAAACGCCTGACAGTTTGCAATACCTCATCAAAGATATGTTTGAAACCATCACGCTGAACGAAAACTATGTGAAGGATTTATCATACAAAAAAGTCGGAAAACAATATGAAGTGAAGTTGACCGTTGGAAGTGCAAAATACCGTGTTGATGGCAAAGGGAAATCGAAGAAAATTCCGGTTAATGATTATGTGGATATTGGCGTTTTCGGACAAAAATCTAAGAAGTTTCCTGAGGGCAAAGAATTGATTTTCAAAAAAGTAAAAATGGATAAGCCTGAGAAAACCTTTACTTTTTTAGTGAATGAAGAACCTTTGCAAGCCGGAATTGACCCTTACGTAAAACTGATTGACCGAAATATGAAAAATAACGTTCACGATTTCAAGTCGAAACCAGACAAAGTCAATTTGGATGCCGATGAAAAATCTGTGGGCGCAGGCGTGAAAGTGACTGTGAGTACCGGAGATTAATTTCTTTTGATTTTATATAATTGACAAAGTCTGTTTTTTGAAAAGGCAGACTTTGTTATTTAATGTTCAAAATAAGATTTGGTACATAATTAGCTATTTGGTTTTACCTAATACTATTTGTAACAATTTAACGTTTTGAGTTACATATTCTGATAATTATTAAAATGAAAAAAATATCTAATACTTATAAGATGAATTGGTTCCAGCATTTCCTGATGATTTGCTCTGGAGGGAATATTCATCTTTTGAAAAAATCGCCAAGCGAGTGGAACAAGTTTTCCGGAATTGGCGGAATCGTTTTGTTCACGGCAGTTTTTGCAACACTTTCCGCGGGTTATGCGATGTTCACGGTTTTTGATAATGTTTGGACGGCCGTTGGATTCGGGCTGCTTTGGGGATTGATGATTTTCAATCTTGATAGATACATTGTTTCATCAATCAAGAAAACCGGAACGTGGTGGAATCAAGTTTTGACGACGATCCCAAGGCTGATTTTGGCGACATTTCTCGGAATCATCATTTCAAAACCGCTAGAATTAAAAATTTTTGAGAAAGAGGTCAATAAACAATTGAACACCATTATTCAAAGAAATAAAAAGCAACTTCAGGCAGAAATGACCGGCAGGATTTTGCAACAATCCGGACCTTTTGATACAGAAAAGAAACAAATCCAAAATCAAATCAAAACTTATCAATTAGCGTACGATTCTGCTTCGGTGGAATTAGAAAAGGAAATTCTCGGAAAAGAATCTGGCTTGACGAGTGGAAAAGTCGGCTTCGGAACCAACGCCAAACGAAAAGCTGAACTCAAGGAACAAAGACGCCTCGATCTCGAAAATTATCAAAAACAACAACAAGAACGAGTGCAATATTTGGATAAAGAAATTTCGAAAGTTTATACTAATCTTGAAACTGAAAGAAAATCCACTGAAGGTGTTGAAGACAAGTTTAACGGATTTGCGGCGCGTTTGCAGGCTTTGGATGAGCTGGGGAAAAATTCGGCGATCATTGCTTTGGCAGCAAGTTTCATTATGGGATTGTTTGTCTGTCTGGAGATTTCGCCCGTTTTGATAAAACTAATTTCTTCGGTTGGACCTTACGATCATCTTTTAGAAAAGACCGAAAATGATTTCAGACTTTACTCTAAAGAGAAAATAAGAAAAGGAAATTCATTGACAGATTATAGAATTAATGATTTTGAAGATGACCTGCAAATCAGAAAAGAAAGAAAACAAAATCAGAATAATACATAAAAGTAAAGCTTCCAGACCTGGAAGCTTTATTTATTTTAAATCACCTATAACAAACGGCTGTTCGGCATCGTCATTATAATCTCGCATAAAACCAACTTCAGTATTTTTTGTAATGATAGATTTTGAAGTTCCGGAAAATCCATCCCCAAAATCGATACTAAAATCGATATAGCTCAATCTATTCTTAGTGAATTTCATCTTGTTAAAGACCAGAATGATGTTTTTGTCTTTCAGATTTTTCTGAAGACTCATCAAATCTTGTCTTGTCATTTCCTTATTGAAAACAACGGCTATCACTTTCTTGTTGGGCGCAAAAGAAAGCATTCCTATAACAAAAACGGTTAAGAATAATATGGGGAAAAGTGTGGTCTTCTTCATTGCGAAAAACTAAGTTGCAAATTTATTAAGATATTTGATAATCAACGATAAATTTGAGGATTATTTTAAAATAATATAAAAAAATATTAAAATTAGCCATAAAAAAGCCGAAGTGTTAAATTAAACTTTATTCTTTGTTGCAAATGTTTCCCCTAAAGGATTGTATTTTAATTATTTATAATTAATTGTTGCAAAAGCAGATTGAAGATGTAAACGTTAAAATTGAAAATCAGTGTCAAAAATTAAATGTTTGTTTGTTTTTTTTGAAAAATAATTAATAACTTTGACATCCTAATTTTAAAATTTAATTATTATGAAAAGAATTTTATCTTTTTCTTTGACAGCTGTAATGGCTTTCAGTGCTTACTCTCAAAGTTTATGGACTGATAATTTTGAAACGTATAACGTTGGAAATTTAAATACTCAAGGTGGTTGGGCTAGAGATGGTGGAGGTAACGCTAACTGGACTCAAGTGGCTAATATTGATGCTGCTCACGGAAAGTCTTTTAAATTGGCGAGTATTGCTTCAAATGAAGGTGTTTGGCATTATCATACAACTAACTGGAATGCAAAGGCAAGTGCAAATAACATTTTTGTATTAGAATTTGATTATTACACTGGAACTGGTGGTGCTGGTGGTGCAGGAGTTGTTCAGATTTATGATGTAGATGCCGGTTATGAGCAACCATTCGAAATCGGATGGAGCCAAGATGATGGTTATTTATATATTGCTGATCAATTAGATGGTGAGATTCTTGTAGATCAAGTTACAACTAATACCTGGTATCATATTAAAGCAGCTTATGATAAAACAACAGGTGAAGTAAGTGCTCAAGTTAATGGTGGTGAAGTAGTAAGCTATTTCGGTGTTCCTGATTTGAATCCACAAGAATTAGACGTATTATTATCAGGTATTTCTACTAGTGGTTTCGATAATATCGTTGCAAGTGCTACGAATGCAGATCCTTTTATGGCTGTTTCTGACGCTACTAAAAAATCTAGTGTAAGTATCTTCCCTAACCCTGCAACAGATGTTTTGAACATCCAATCTGCTAACAAAATTGATTCAGTTTCAATCTTTGATGCTTCTGGAAAAGCTGTGAAAACAACTACAGAAACAACTATCAACGTAGCTAACCTAGCTAAAGGTTCTTACGTAGTTAGCATCAAATATGCTGACGGAACTAAAGAAAGCAAAAAAGTTATCAAAAAATAATTTTTTTCGCACTGAATAAAAATGAAGGCTACAAATTATTGTAGCCTTTTTTTTGTGGGTTAGAATCAAAATATTTTTATTTTGGATATATTTAATAAAATTAAAAAGAATAATTCGGAGCTTCCTGCGTGATGATGACATCGTGAGGATGGGATTCTTTCAAACCACTTCCGGTTATCATTACCAATTTCGAATCTTTCTGCAAAGCTTCGATATCTTTTGCACCGCAATAGCCCATTCCGGCGCGTAAGCCGCCAGTCAATTGGAAAATTACATCTTCTAGTTTTCCTTTGTGAGGAACTCGGCCTTCAATACCTTCCGGAACAAATTTCTTAGCCTCGCTTTGGAAATATCTTTCTTTTCCGCCACGTTTCATTGCAGAAAGAGAACCCATTCCTTGATAAGATTTGAATTTTCTTCCTTGGAAAATGATTTCTTCTCCTGGAGCTTCGTCAGTTCCAGCCAAAAGTGAACCTAGCATTACTGCTCCAGCACCGCTTGCGATTGCTTTTACAATATCGCCAGAAAGTTTGATTCCACCATCAGCGATAACGGCGACGTTTTTCTTTTTTGCAAATTCGTAAACGTTATAGATTGCAGAAAGTTGAGGAACCCCAACTCCGGCAACAACTCTGGTTGTACAGATAGAACCTGGACCAACACCAACTTTCAGAACATTTGCACCGGCTTTTATGAGGTCTCTCGCCGCTTCAGCCGTTACAATATTTCCGCCAACGATATCCAAGTCTGGGAATGTTTTTCTGATTTCTGAGATTTTATCCAAAACACCTTTCGAATGTCCGTGAGCTGAATCGATGGCGACAATGTCAACGCCAGCTTTTACTAAGGCTGTGATTCTTTCAATCGTATCTTCGCCAACGCCAACGCCAGCTCCAACAATTAATCTTCCGTTTTGGTCTTTGTTCGCATTTGGATATTCTAATTGATTGTCGATATCTTTAATGGTAATCAAACCAACCAATTTGTTTTTCTTATCAACGATGGGAAGTTTTTCGATTCTGTTTTTCAGCAAAATTTCTTTCGCAGTTTCCAGATTCGTGGTTTTATCAGATGTGATGAGGTTTTCTTTGGTCATTATCTCCTCCACCTTCACTTCTAGGTTTTGTTGATATTTTACATCACGATTTGTAATGATTCCGATGAGGTAATTGTTTTTATCAACTACAGGAAGTCCTGAGATTTTGTATTCTGCCATCAGAGCTTTCGCTTCGGCTAATGTGTGGTCTTTGGAAAGTGTGACCGGGTCGGCAATCATTCCGTTTTCGGAACGTTTCACGCTGTTGACCTGAGCGGCTTGTTCCGCAATCGTCATATTTTTATGAATGAATCCAAGACCGCCCACTCTTGCGAGTGCAATTGCCAAATCTGCCTCTGTCACGGTATCCATTGCTGCGGAAACGATGGGAACATTAAGCGAAATTTTGTCGGTAAGTCTTGATTTTAGGGAAACCTGATTAGGTAAAACTTCTGAATAAGAAGGGACCAATAGAACGTCATCGAAAGTGATGGCTGCCTCTACAATTTTGTTATGAATAGACATCTTTACTTTCTGTGCAAAATTAAGCTATTTATCTCGAATTTGAAAGTCTCTTAATTTATTTGATAAATAGTTAATATTCAGAAAAATGATGATTGGATGAGAAAGCTCATAGCCCCGATAGAAGCGGCATCCTTTTTTGTTTTTAGTTTCGTTTTCTATTGATGACAAATGGTCATAAAACAAAAAAGATATAGCGGATAGCGGGAAATAGCTCCAAATTAGTT
>Ga0302347_1002008_pt1 | contig 22112 bp, 24 predicted proteins | sample PhyWR1_FD_202178 | JGI IMG/M metagenome (GOLD analysis project Ga0302347, IMG submission 202178) | Leaf surface microbial communities from wheat plants in UC Gill Tract Community Farm, Albany, California, United States - DLSL W.R1 (v2)... | ecosystem: Host-associated > Plants > Phyllosphere >...
ACCTGGGCTCTATCGCCGGCAGCTACCCGTACCCCGGCAGCCATGTCTATGGCGGCACCAAAGCCTTCGTCAAGCAGTTCTCCCTGAACCTGCGCTGCGACTTGCAGGGCACGGGCGTGCGGGTCAGCAACGTTGAACCGGGTCTGTGTGAAAGCGAATTCTCGATGGTGCGCTTCGGCGGCGACAAGGCCCGCTATGACGCCACCTACCAGGGTGCTGAGCCGATTCAGCCGCAAGACATCGCCGAGACGATTTTCTGGGTGCTCAATACGCCGGCCCACATCAACATCAATCGCCTTGAACTGATGCCCGTCACGCAGTCCTGGAGCGGTTTTGCCATCGAACGCCACGCCACAGAGTAAACTCACGCCTGGCAGCCTGCCCGCGACCTCCTGAGGGGGTCGCATTCAACAGGGCTGAAAAGGAGTTTTTGTGAGTAACAGTGGTGAGCAGAAACTGCTCAAACAATCGACCGTTCTGATGTTCGCGGTGGCCATCGCCGGCATCGTGACGGGTGTTATATCGGGTTCGCAATCCATCTTGTTCGATGGGTTCTTCTCTTTGATCGCGACCTTTATCAAAGTACTGATGCTGATCACGGCACAGTTGATCGCCAAGGAAAGCAACGAACGTTTCCAGTTCGGCTTCTGGCACCTTGAGCCCATGGTGCTGCTGATCGAAGGCAGTTTCCTGTTTTTGATTGCGATCTATGCCTTTCTCAATGGCGTGTTCGGCATTATCAATGGCGGGCGCGAAATTGAGCTGGGCCTGGTGATCATCTACGCGGCAGTGTTTACCGTTATCGAGTTTGCCTACTACTTCTGGGTCCGGCGTAAAAACCGCAAGCTCAAGTCCAGCCTGATCCAGTTCGACAACATCAGCTGGCTGGTGGACGCGATGCTGTCGGTGGGGCTGTTGATAAGTTTTGTCACGGCGCTGATTCTGAAACAACAGGGTTATGCCCATTGGGCCGCCTATGTCGACCCGGCGATCCTGATTTTGCTGGCTTTCAGCATGCTGGCTCCGGCGTTCAAAATCCTGCGCCCGGCATTGCGCGACGTCCTGGGTATTGCCCCGGACAAGCTCGATGACAAGGTGCGGGATGTGCTCGAGGAAATGTCCGCGCGCCATGGCTTTGAGGGCTACAAAACCTATGTGCAAAAGCACGGAAGGGCGCGTTTTATCGAGATCCATATCGTGTTGCCGGCGGGATATCCGCTGACCAGCATCAAGACCCTGGACGGGTTTCGTGAAGAGATATCAGGCATGTTGGGCGCGGCCGACAGTGCGCGCTGGCTGACCATCAGCTTTACCGGCGATCGCAAGTGGATTGCCTGACCTTACCCCTGTAGGAGCGAGCTCGCCTCGCGAGATTTTCCCGCGAACACATGCGAAGAGCTCGCTCCTACAGGAGTTGCGCCAGGCCGCTGTAGCAGGTGGCCAGGTGATACGGCGTGGTCGACGGCATGTCCAGGCGGCTGACGTTGCCTGCCGCATCCCGGCATTCATACCAGCCACCGGCATGTAAAAAGTTCTGCTGCAACGCCAGCAACTGGCGTTGCAGGCGGGGCAGGGGCGCCGGACGCAAGGTCAGGGCGCGCAGGTACTCGGCCTGGGCCCAGATGCGCTGGGTACCATCGCGCAAGGTGCCATCCGGGGCCAGCATGCCGCAGACCGCCCCGGTCTGCGGGTCGACCCCAACCTGTTCGGCAAAGTCGAAGGCGAGCGCAAGCGAGTTGTGCAGGGCTGTTTGACGCAGCAGTGGCGAGGACTCCAGCAAGTAGAACCACTCAAACTGATGCCCGGGTTCAAACCAGTTATCCACAGCCCCCAGCGGTTTTTCGAGCAAGGCGTTATGCACAGGCTCGATAAAGCGCTGTTGCATGCCATCGGCCAGCGCCAGCAATGCGCTGTGTACCGGCGCATCGTCGCGCACCGACAAAGTCGCCAGAAACGCCTCGGCCAGATGCATCAACGGGTTCTGCAGCGGGCCGGTGTCCAGCGTTGACCAGTCCCGCTCTAGGCTGGCTTCGTACAGGCCATTACCATCGCTGAAGCGCTCGGCGACGACTTTCAGCGCGGCATTGAGCACTGATTCCACCGCCGGCTCGCGCACCTTGCCCCAGTAATGGGCGCAGGCAAAGATGATAAAGGCGTGGGTATACAGGTCTTTACGCTGGTCCAGCGGCGCGCCGTCGGGGTCGATGCTGTAAAACCAGCCGCCGTGTACGGCGTCGTAAAAGTGCCTTTGCAGCGAGCGGAACAACCTGCCTGCGCGCTCGGCAGCGCCGGGGAAGGCAGGGTCATCGATCAAGCTGGCGAATAGATATAGCTGACGGGCGCAGGCCATGGCGCGATAGCGCTGGGGCGTCAGTGGCCGGTGCTCGGGGCTGAGTGCCTCATAGGGCAGTTCCAGTTCGGCATTCCAGCCGGGGCCTTGCCAGAGCGGCACAATGACCTGGCGAAAATGCTGCTGTACCGCCGCAAACAGGGCGGTCAGTTCGAGCGGGAAGGCGGAGCTGGCTACATGGGGCATTGGCAGGCGTCGTCACGGCTGGGGCGTTTGCGCGACATGATACACCGTGACGTCCAACTCTGTAGGCGCGAGCTTTTAAGCTTCAGTCCCACAAAAGATCGCGGGTTATGAGATCAACAGCCCCTGCCGTTCAATAAACCTCACGATGGTATCCAGGCCGTGGCCGGTTTTTTGATTGCTGAACACAAAGGGCTTGGCCCCGCGCATGCGCCGGGTGTCATTGTCCATCAGCTCCAGCGATGCGCCCACCAGCGGTGCGAGGTCGATTTTATTGATCACCAGCAAGTCGGATTTGCAAATCCCCGGTCCACCCTTGCGCGGCAACTTGTCCCCTGCGGATACATCGATCACGTAGATCGTCAGGTCGGACAGTTCCGGGCTGAAGGTGGCCGACAAGTTATCCCCACCCGATTCCACCAGAATCAGGTCCAGCCCGGGGAAGCGCCGGTTCAGCTGATCCACGGCTTCGAGGTTGATCGATGCATCTTCACGAATGGCGGTGTGCGGGCAGCCGCCGGTTTCTACACCGATGATCCGCTCCGGTGCCAGCGCCTGGTTACGCACCAGAAAATCGGCATCTTCGCGGGTATAAATATCGTTGGTGACCACCGCCAGGTTGTATTTGTCCCGCAGTGCCAGGCACAGGGCCAGGGTCAGGGCAGTTTTGCCGGAGCCCACCGGGCCCCCGATGCCGACCCGCAAAGGTTGTGTGTTCATTGCATTCTCCTAGGAACGAAACAGACGGCTGTACTGGCGCTCGTGGGCCATGCTCGCCAATGACAGGCCGAAAGCGGCACTGCCCAAACGCGATAAGTCGAGGTTGCTGGCGTGTTGTTGCGCCTGCTGCAGCGCCGGGGATAACTCGCTGGTCATGCGTTGAGCAGCCTGCTGGCCCAGCGGCAGGGTTTTCATCAGCACCGCCAATTGGTTTTCCAGCCAGCTCCACAGCCAGGCTGCCAGCGCGTCTGACGCACTGATGCCCCAGGCCCGGGCAGCCAGTGCCCAGCCGAGTGCCAGGTGCGGCTCGGCTTGTTGGGTGAGAAATAGCCGTGCAGGCTCATCCAGCTCGGGCAACCCCATCAGAAGTTGCTGCAGGGAGTAGCCCATTTGCCGGCTTTCCTGATGCAATTCTCGGGTTTCACGACTGGCGCGGTGTTCGTCGCAAAACTGCTGCAAGGCACTCCAGTCTTCGTCGGCCGCCGCCCGACAATGGGCGAGCAGCAACGGAGCCTCGAAGCGCGCCAGATTGAGCAGCAATTGATCGCTGATCCAGCGGCTGGCAGTTGCCGGGCTGGATACCCGGCCATTCTCGACGGCCATTTCCAGGCCCTGGGAATAGCTGTAGCCGCCAATCGGCAGCTGTGGGCTGGCCAGGCGCAACAGCGCCCATGCCGGACTCACAAACGCACACCAAACTGATGCAGGCGCGGGGCGTAGTTGAAGTCTTCTTCGCCTGCGCGGGAATGATGATGACCGCCGCCGTAGGCGCCATGCTCCGGTTGGAACGGCGCCTCAATGGTTTCGGTCTGCGCGCCCAATTGTTCCAGCATGGCTTTGAGTACGTAGTCATCGAGCAGGCGCAGCCAGCCATCGCCGACTTGCAGGGCAACATGGCGGTTGCCCAGGTGATAGGCCGCGCGGGTCAACTCAAAGGCATTGAGACAGGTCACGTGCAGCAACTTTTCGGGGCTGGCACACACCCGCACGATGCGCCCGTCCTGGGCTTGCAGAAATTCGCCGTCATGCAGGGGCGGTTGTCCGCGTTCAAGGAACAGGCCGACGTCCTCGGCGTCACTGCTAAAGCAACGCAAACGGCTTTTGCTCCGGGCTTCGAAGTTGAGGTGTAACTCAGCGCTCCACACGGGGTGGGGCTGAACTCTGCGATGAATCACCAACATCGGTAGGCTTCCTGCAATTGACAATGCCTTGATCAGAGCAAGGGGCTTGCCAACCTTGGGTTGCACAACAAAGGCGAGTGATCCGGGGAAGGGAAAGGGGCTGCGGCGAGCGATAATGGTGCGCTATGAGTTTTATTTCGCACCAACAAGGTGCGCGCCTTTACTCGGTACTGCCCAGGCCTTGCCAGTGCTTGAGTCCGATAAAGATAAAGCGCAGCTGCTGGCTGATTTTTGCCTGGGGTTGCAGGTAGTCGGGGAGCGCCTCGGCGGGCGGATCGATGACATCGGGCAAGGCCGCGAACACACTTTTAACCACCAGATCGGCAATTACCGTAAGGCCTGCGTGGTTCAAGTGCTGCAGCTTGGGCTTGGACCCGAGGTCGGCGGCCAGATCCGAGGTGATGTCTTCGCGCAGCGCCCCGATAGCCTGGCGCACTGGCTGTGAGCCGCCGTATTGCTCGCGGGCCAGAAACAGAAACTGCGAGCGGTTGGCCTGCACCACATCGAGAAAGATCCGTACCGACGCGTTGATCACACCGCCCATAAACAGTTCGTTGTGTCGCACCAGACGAATGGTTTCGCGAAAGGTCTGACCGACTTCACTGACCAGCGCCAGGCCCAGTTGGTCCATGTCGCTGAAGTGCCGATAAAAGCCGGTGGGCACTATGCCTGCGGTTTTTGCGACTTCGCGCAGGCTCAGGCTGCCAAAGCCGCGACCCGATTCCATCAAGTGGCGGGCGGCATCCATCAGCGCAAGGCGGGTTTGTTGCTTCTGTTCGGCGCGAGGCAGCATCGGAGCTGGTATTCCAGACAAGTACAGCGGCGCACTCTAGCAAATCGGCTTTGATGACGTCGAACTGCAATGGAGACTCTGCAGGAGCGAGCTTGCTCGCGAGCTCTATTACTGCGTAAACAGATCGCGAGCAATCAGTTGCCGTCGGGCTCCTGCAATCACTTGATTAGCTGGCACGTTGATTCCTTTCAGCAAGACGATCCGCGCCGCCTTCCGCCACCAGGTTGCTCTGGCGTTGAGTGCGGTCGTAGCCATCTTCAGCCACGGGGTTCTGCTGGTTCAGAGTGCGTTGTGCGCCGTCCTCAGCCACGGGGTTCTGCTGGTTGAGAGTGCGTTGTGCACCGTCCTCAGCCACGGGGTTCTGCTGGTTGAGAGTGCGTTGTGCACCGTCCTCAGCTACGCGGTTCTGCTGGTTCAGGGTGCGTTGGGCACCGTCTTCAGCCACAGAATTCAGCGGTTGGCTCAAGCTGCTGGAAGCAGGCTGCACCATGGGGGTTTGCTCGTCGTCGGCGGGCATCGCAAAGGCGTTGATGGCCAACAGTGAGAGGCCAAGACCAAGCAGTAATGGGCGTTTCATGATATCGGTGCTCCGTAGCAGGGCAATTAGTTAGTCAGGTAAGCAATGCTACGCTTGGATCTTCGATATCAAAGTTCATACGGCCAATGGTGATAATCAACACAATTGATTGTTCAGGCTTGAGTGCTCTGGCTTGCGGCTTTCGGGTGTTTTTTTCATGAAAGTCGGCCTCCGGTTAAACCTTGGGCAGTCTTTGACAGTCGTACTTTTATTAGCGTCGCAGCCATTGTAAAACGCCGCAGTTGGGACGTTCAGCCGTAATAAGGAGCCGTTAAATGACACGCACCCGTAAAGTCCTTGCCTGGATTGGCGGTATTTTGCTTCTGCTGGTGGTGGTCCTGGTGGTGATCCTCGCTACCTTCGACTGGAACCGGATCAAGCCCACAATCAATACCAAAGTGTCTGACATCCTCCATCGCCCATTTGCCATTAACGGCAATCTGGCCGTGCGCTGGCAGCGCGAAGCGGACGAGGGTGGCTGGCGTGCCTGGGTGCCTTGGCCCCATGTGATTGCCGAAGACCTGAGCCTGGGCAATCCCGAGTGGTCAAAAGAACCGCAAATGGTCGGCCTGAAGAAGGTGGAGTTGCGTCTGTCACCGCTGGCGCTGCTGACGCAGACCGTGGATATCCCGCGTATCGACCTGACCGAGCCATCGGCCAGCCTGGAGCGTCTGGCCGATGGCCGGGCGAACTGGACATTCAAGTTAGACCCCAAAGACCCGAACGAAAAACCCTCGGATTGGAAGGTGGACATTGGCGCCATAGGTTTCGACAAGGGCCATGTGACGCTCAATGACCAGACCCTCAAAACCCGTCTGGATGTAGTGATCGATCCGCTGGGCAAACCCATCCCGTTCAGCGACATCGTCGGCCAGAGCGCGGCGAAAAAAGCGCTGGAGAAAGGTTCTGCGCCACAAGACTACGCATTCGCACTGAAGGTCAAAGGTCAGTACCACGGCCAGAACCTCGACGGCACCGGCAAAATTGGCGGCCTGCTGGCCTTGCAGGACGCGGCCAAACCCTTCCCGTTGCAGGCGCAAGTCAGCATTGCCGACACCAAAGTCGCGCTGGCCGGGACCCTGACCGACCCGCTCAACCTGGGGGCGCTGGACCTGCGCCTGAAATTGGCAGGCAGCAGCCTGGCCAACCTTTATCCACTGACCGGCGTAACCCTGCCTGACTCGCCGCCGTACTCAACCGATGGTCACCTGATTGCCAAACTGCATGAGCCGGACGGCGCAGTTTTCACTTACGAAAACTTCAACGGCAAAATCGGTAGCAGCGATATTCATGGCAACCTGAAATACGTCGCCAGCCAGCCACGGCCCAAGCTGAGCGGCGCACTGGTGTCCAATCAATTGCTGATGGCTGACCTGGCCCCGTTGATTGGCGCGGACTCCAACGCCAAGCAAAAAGCCCGTGGCGGCGACAGCAAACAACCGGCGGGCAAAGTGTTGCCGGTTGAAGAGTTCCGCACTGAACGCTGGCGCGATATGGATGCCGATGTGGAATTCACCGGCAAGCGCATCGTCCAGAGTGCCGAACTGCCGTTCACTGACCTGTACACCCATGTGGTGCTGGACAATGGCGAGCTGAAACTCGAACCACTGCGTTTTGGCGTGGCGGGCGGCAAGCTGGATGCGCAAATCAACCTCAACGGGCGCAGTACGCCGATGCTGGGGCGGGCCAAATTGACCGCGCGCAACTTCAAGCTCAAGCAGCTGTTCCCGACCTTTGAACCGATGAAAACCAGCTTTGGTGAGCTCAATGGCGATGCCACGCTGTCGGGCACCGGCAACTCGGTGGCCAAGTTACTGGGCACGGCCAATGGCGGCTTGAAGATGATCATCAATGATGGCGCCATCAGCCGCAGCCTTATGGAAATTGCCGGCCTGAACGTCGGTAACTATGTGGTGGGCAAAATATTCGGCGACGAAGACGTGAAGATCAACTGTGCGGCGGCGGACTTCGGGATCAAGGATGGTCTGGCCACTTCGCAGTTGTTTGTGTTTGATACCGAGAACGCGATCATCTACATCGACGGCACCGCCAACTTTGCCACCGAACAGCTCGACCTGAAAATCACCCCCGAGTCCAAGGGCTTGCGTTTGTTTTCGCTGCGTTCACCGCTGTACGTAAAAGGCACCTTTGGCAACCCTTCGGCGGGTGTGGAAGCGGTACCGCTGCTACTGCGCGGTGCAGGCATGGTGGCGCTGGGCGTGATTGCCGGCCCGGCGGCCGGTCTGCTGGCGTTGATCGCCCCCAGCGGCGGCGAACCCAACCAGTGCGCACCGCTGCTGCAACAGATGCAGCAGGGCAAGGTACCGAAAACGGTGAAGTAGCCCCACAAACCCTGTAGGAGCGAGCTTTTAAGATCAAAAGATCGCCAGCAAGCTCGCTCCTGCAGGCCAGTGCTGGCGGCTTGATCCAGACAAAAAAATGCCCGCCCCTCATCACATGGGGGCGGGCATTTGCATTTGCGGGTCTGTTTACAGCCCTTTGAGCAGATCCGCCATGTCATCGGCATGCTCTTCCTCTTGGGCGAGGATTTCTTCGAAAATCCGGCGTGTGGTCGGATCCTTGTCGCCGATGTACTGAATGATTTCGCGATAGCTGTCGACCGCAATGCGCTCGGCCACCAAATCTTCGTAAACCATTTCCTTCAGGTTTTTGCCCGCGACGTACTGGGCGTGGGAATTTTTCGACAGCAGGTCGGGGTTGAATTCAGGTTCGCCACCCAGTTGCACAATGCGCTCGGCCAGTTTGTCGGCGTGCTCCATCTCCTGGGTGGCGTGCTCCAGGAACTCTTGCGCGGCCACGTGGGCCTTGATCCCGGTAGCCATGAAGTAGTGGCGCTTGTAGCGCAGCACGCACACCCACTCGGTGGCCAGGGATTCGTTGAGCAGGCGAAGGATCTCTTCGCGGTTGGCGCTGTAGCCTTCAGTGACAGCACCTTCTTCGACGTTCTTGCGGGCACGTTCGCGCAGGGTCTTTTTATCGGTTAATTGCATGTCGCTCATTTCAATCTCCTTACTCATCAGGTTGCCGCCTTGCTCTGCTGGCAAGATCGGTTCACAAGTTGTGAGTTCAGCGCGAGGAGAAAGTTTTATCCGATTTTTGGTGTCTTTCTCAGGGGCGTGGTCCAGCGTTCCGAGAGGATTACCCCGGCCAGGGTCAGTGCGCCACCAATCAGGTGGTAAGCATGCAGTTGCTCTTTGAGCACCACCGCGGCAATCAGCGCCGTGATCAGCGGCAACAGGTTGAAGAACAGCGTGGTGCGGCTCGGGCCCAGCACGGTGACGGCTTTCATCCAGGCCAAAGGTGCCAGCATGGAGGCCAGAATACAGGCATACAGCACCAGCCCGATGTTGTGCACCGTAAGGCCGGTCTTGGGTGACATCAGGTACAACGGCAGCAACACCACAATCGCCACCAGGATCTGCATGTACAGCATCTGCAGGGGCGGCAGGCGCAACTGCCATTTTTTCAGCAAGGTGCTGTAGATCGCATAGGCCAGAGTGGCAATCAGCATCATCGCGTCGCCCAGGTTGAGGCCGTGGTCAAGCAGGGCACTGAAGCTGCCGCTCGATACCACCACCAGCACGCCGACAAAGGATACGATCGCGCCGACCAGGGCTCCGGCGGTAAGACGCTGCCCCAGGCTGATGATCGACATGGCCAGCACCATCAACGGCATCAACGACAGGATGATCCCCATGTTGGTGGCCGAAGTCCGGGCTGCGGCGTAGTAGGCCAGGCTTTGATAAATCGCCATGCCCAGCACGCCGAGGACAAAGATCTTGCCCAGATTGGGGCGGATCACCGACCAGTTGGCGATCACCGGTTTGAGCATGAACGGGGTGAACAGCAGGCCGGCCAGCAGCCAGCGATAGAAGCCGATCTCGGACGGGAAGATGGCGCCGACCGCGAGTTTGTTGATTACGGTATTGCCGGCCCAGATAAAAATGGCCAGTAGCGGGTAAGCGTATTGCATCAGGAACAACCACAGGGTTAATGAGCAGCGATTATCCGCCTGTCTGTCTGCAAGCCTATACTTCGATCCGGCCAATCTCCCCCTGAATCCAGACAGCATGCGCAAGAATCTGATCAACGTTCCCGAATTCGACGGCTTGCCGGCCCCGGTGTACTTCCGTTATGCCGAATTTGATGCCGACAGCCATGCTGCGCCCCATGTCCATGCCTGGGGCTCGCTGGACTATGTGGCCCACGGGGTGATGCGCTACGAGGTCAACGGCCAGCGCTTCATGTCACCGCCGCAGTACGCGGTCTGGGTCCCGCCCCATACCGAGCACAGCGCCTATAACCCGCAGGCGATTGTCTATCGTTCGGTCTACCTGGATGTCGTCCATTGCCGGCACCTGCCCAAGACTCCGGTGACGCTGGCCATCAGCGACATTCTCAAAGCCATCCTCAGCGACTTTGCCCGGCGCGACATCAACATTCCCCAAAGCGAGTCCGACAAGAGACTGGCCCAGGTTCTGGTCGATCAGTTGCGCCAGGCACCTGTGCATCAGTGCTATTTGCCTTACGCCCGTCATCCCGGCCTGCAGGTGGTCCTTGAGGCCCTGCAGAGCCAGCCCGGCGACAATCGGCCGCTTGGGCAGTGGGCCGCTCAGGTGCATGTCAGCGAGCGGACCCTGGCGCGACTGTTTGTCCGGGAACTGGGCATGAGCTTCGGCGAGTGGCGGCAACGCCTGCGGTTTCTGGCGGCGATTGAAGCGCTGGAGTCTTCGCGCAGCGTGCAGGACGTGGGTTTTGATCTGGGCTACAGCACCTCATCGGCGTTTATCGCCATGTTCGCCCGTCAGGCCGGCTGCACGCCGGAGCAATATCGGCGTCAGGCCCGGGGCGTGATGTAACAGAGTTTGTCTACACTCCAGAGCAGTCCGCTGCCACTCGGTGCGGCCATAAGGAGAAAACTCCATGACGAAGCTGCGTATTCCTCTGCTGATGATGGGCTTGTTGCTGTGCTCCCAGGGTTTTGCGGCCACGGCCCAGCAAAACAAAATGACCACCTGCAATGCCGATGCGAGTGCCAAGGCCCTCAAGGGCGATGAGCGCAAAGCGTTTATGAGCACTTGCCTTAAAGCCGCCCCGGCGGCCCCTGCGACTCAGCAGGAAAAAATGAAAACCTGTAACGCCACTGCCGGCACCCAGGCCCTCAAAGGCGATGCACGCAAAGCTTTTATGAGCGATTGCCTGAAGAAGAAATAAAGCCCCCGGCAGCAACGGGCTTGCTCGCGACGCCTGCAGATCCGCTGCAATCGCGGGCAAGCCGCGCCTGCAGGTAGCAGGGCAACGTCACAACTTCTAGTGCTGCCCGCTGAAGGCTGGCAGACTGCCTGTCCTTTCGCGCTGCTTGTTTTGAGGCTGTATGCCATCGTTTTCTCAGCGTCACATTTTGTTCGCCAGTTACCTCATCATCGCTGGCGGCTTGTTGCTGGTTTTTCCGTTGCGCCTGTTGCCCAGCCTGCTGGCCGGGTTGCTGGTTTACGAACTGGTCAACATGCTCACGCCACAACTGCAGCGGCTGATCGCCGGGCGCCGGGCGCGCTGGCTGGCGGTGGCATTGCTGGGCACTCTGGTGGTCAGCGTGCTGGCGTTGATTTTTGCCGGCGCCATCAGCTTCTTGCTGCACGAAGCAGAAAACCCCGGGGCATCGCTGAATAAATTCATGGTCGTGGTCGACCGGGCGCGGGGTCAATTGCCGCCGTTTCTGGACAGCTATCTGCCGGCCAGCGCGGCCGAGTTCCGGGTGGCGATCGGCGAATGGGGCAACAAACACCTCAGCGATCTGCAACTGGTGGGCAAAGACGCCGCGCACATGTTCGTGACGTTGCTGATTGGCATGGTGCTGGGCGCCATCATCGCGTTGCAGCGCATCCCGGATGTCAGCCGTCGCAAGCCCCTGTCAGCCGCGCTGTTCGACCGTTTGCACCTGCTGGTGCAGGCGTTTCGCAACATCGTGTTTGCGCAGATCAAAATCGCGCTGCTCAATACCGTGTTCACCGGGGTGTTTCTGGCGGTGATCCTGCCGCTGTTCGGCGTACATTTGCCGCTGACCAAAACCCTGATTGTGCTGACCTTCCTGCTGGGGCTGCTGCCAGTGATAGGTAACCTGATCTCCAACACCCTGATCACCATCGTCGGCTTGTCCCTGTCGATCTGGGTCGCGGTAGGGGCTCTGGGCTATCTGATCGTTATCCACAAGCTGGAATACTTCCTCAATGCCAAGATCGTTGGCGGCCAGATCAGTGCCAAATCCTGGGAGCTACTGCTGGCGATGCTGGTATTCGAGGCAGCCTTCGGCCTGCCGGGGGTGGTGGCCGGGCCGATTTACTATGCGTATCTGAAGAGTGAGCTCAAGCAGATGGAGCTGGTCTAACCCGCAATCCCTTGTCGCTGCCGCAGGCTACGGCAGCGACAAGGGTGTGGTTTTAGCCGTAACGCTTTTTGGCTTCAATCGCCAAACCGCTGCCGATGCTGCCGAAGATGTTGCCTTCGACGTGATGGGCGTTGGGCAGCATGGCCGCGACGCTCTGGCGCAGCGCCGGAATACCGCTCGAGCCGCCGGTGAAGAACACCGTATCCACCTGCTCGACACCCACGCCCGCACTGCTGAGCAAGTCAGTCACGCTGTTGCGGATGCGCTCCAGCTGGTTGTCGATGGAGGCTTCAAACAGCGCCCGGCTCAGTTCGACACTTAGCCCCGGTTCTACCCGGTCCAGCGGCACATGGCGGCTCTGGGCGTGGGTCAGTTCGATTTTGGTTTCTTCGATTTCCATCGCCAGCCAGTGACCGGCGCGCTGTTCGATCAACTTGAACAAGCGGTCAATCCCGCCGGTATCGACGATGTCGTAGCGCATGCTGTTCAGCGCGATCTGGGTTTTCTGTGCATACACCGAGTTGATGGTGTGCCAGGTCGCCAGGTTCATGTGATGACTGGTGGGCATGTAGGCCCCGCTTTTCATCCGGCTACCGTAGCCGAACAGCGGCATGACCCCTTGCAGGCTCAGTTGCTTGTCGAAGTCGGTACCGCCCACGTGCACGCCGCCCGTGGCCAGGATGTCGTCCTGGCGGTGGTCCATGCCACGGCGCTCAGGGGACAGGCGCACCAGCGAGAAGTCGGAGGTACCACCGCCGATATCGACAATCAGCACCAGCTCTTCGCGCTGGATGGTCGACTCATAGTCGAACGCTGCGGCAATGGGCTCGTACTGGAACGAGACTTCCTTGAAGCCGATGGCGCGGGCCACGTCGGTCAGGGTGTTCTCGGCTTCCTGGTCGGCCAGCGGATCGTCATCGACGAAATACACCGGGCGGCCCAGCACCACTTCTTCAAATTCACGGCCCGCGGTCGCTTCGGCGCGCTTTTTAAGCTGGGCGATAAACAGCCCCAACAGGTCCTTGAACGGCATGGCCGTGCCCAAAACGCTGGTGTCGTGCTTGATCAGCTTGGAACCCAGCAGGCTCTTGAGCGAGCGCATCAGGCGGCCTTCGTAGCCTTCCAGATACTCATGCAGCGCCAGACGGCCATACACCGGGCGGCGCTCTTCAATGTTGAAGAACACTACGGAGGGCAGGGTGATCTTGTCGTCCTCCAGCGCGATGAGGGTTTCCACGCCTGGGCGCAGCCAGCCGACGGTGGAGTTGGACGTGCCAAAGTCGATGCCGCAGGCACGTGCTGGAGTGGCGCTTTTCATGTCTTTCGAGTTCCGGTTAAAAAACGGCCGCGCAGTGTATGCCAGACGCTCGCAGAATCGAAGCGCGACGATTCTTTAAATCGCAGGTTTTAATCCCCTTGAAAGACTATCCTTCACCCCCAAACTTCCAGACATTGGTTTGGCGGTCTTAAGGCTGCCGATAAACTTTTGCAGCGCTGGTCAGTCACAGGATTGAGATCGGTCAACCCCCGGGCCGGTCAACCAGAGCATTCTGGGTGGCTTCGAGCTGCGCGATATTGATAACGGATGGTGATCCTTACATGGACTTCAAAGACTATTACAAAATCCTGGGTGTCGAGCCCACGGCTGACGATAAGGCGATCAAGACCGCTTATCGCAAGCTCGCGCGCAAGTATCACCCGGATGTGAGCAAGGAAAAGGACGCCGAGGAGAAATTCAAGGACGTCAACGAAGCGTATGAAGCCCTGAAAAGTGCCGACAAGCGCGCCGAATACGATGAAATGCGCAAGTACGGTCAACATGGGCAGCCATTCCAGGGGCCGCCGGGCTGGCAAGGGCACTCGAGCGGTGGTTTCGAGGATCAAGGCGATTTTTCAGACTTTTTCAGCTCGATCTTCGGTTCGCGCGGTAATGGCTTCGGCGGCCAGAGCGGCCGCAGTGCGGGACGTCGTGGACAGGATGTAGAAATGGAACTGCCGATTTTCCTTGAAGAAACCCTGTCCGGCGAATCGAAGCAGATCAGCTTCCAGATTGGCGGCGCCAACAAGACGCTTAACGTGAAAATCCCGGCCGGTGTCACCGACGGTGAGCGCATCCGCCTTAAAGGGCAGGGCGGTCCGGGCGTGGGTGGCGGTGCCAATGGCGATCTGTACCTGATCATCCGCTTTGCTCCGCATCCGAAGTTCGATGTTGAAGGTCATGATCTGGTGATCACGGTGCCAGTGGCGCCGTGGGAAGCTGCTCTGGGGGCCAAAGTGGCCGTGCCGACCCTGACCAGCAAAATCAACCTGACCATCCGTCCGGACAGCCAGAGCGGTCAACGCTTGCGCATCAAAGGCCATGGCCTGGCGAACAAGCAAGGCGAGCGTGGTGATTTGTATGCCCAATTGAAAGTGGTCATGCCGAAACAGAGCGACGAGGCCACAAAAGCCCTGTGGCAAGACCTGGCCGACAAATCGGCATTCGATCCGAGAGCCCAATGGAGTAACTGATCATGAGCAGCACCCTGATCGTTCAGCTGGACATGGAAAGGTTCTGCGAAGAGGCCGGCATCCCGGCCACTTACGTGATAGAGATTGTCGAACACGGAATTATCGAACCTCAGGGCCGCACGCCGGACGTGTGGCGTTTTGAAGACTACGAGCTGGCCATCGCACAGCGTGCGACCAAGCTGCACCACGACCTGGAGATGGAGTGGGAAGGCGTCGCACTGGCGCTGGACCTGATCGAGGAAGTGCAGCAATTGCGGGCCGAGAACCAGCGGCTCAAGCAGCAACTGGGCCGCTTTGTCGGCGACCTGTAGCCGCGACCGTACTGTAGGAGCGAGCTTGCCTCGCGATCTTTTCAGATAGCTGTTCACAGTAGCGTGCAGCACGCCAGATACAGATCGCGAGGCAAGCTCGCTCCTACGGGTTTTTTATTTGTCAGATCTGTTTGGGCAACACCACGGTAAACGTCGTGCCCTCGGCTTCGGTCGAGGACACTTCGATGCTGCCATGGTGCGCGTCTACCACTTCCTTGACGATGAACAAGCCCAGGCCAAGGCTGGTGGACGCGCCCGGGTGGCCAATGTCTTCGCTCGGGCTGCGTACCAACGGGTCGAACAGGGTGGCCAGCGCCTCCTCTGCAATCGGGGTGCCGTTGTTGTGCACCCGCAGGGTCACGTGGTCGTCAGTTCCGTTCAGGATCAGGGTCACCGCGCCTTCGCTGGCGCCATGCTGCAACGCATTGCCGATCAGGTTCTGCAGCAACTGGTCGAGGCGTCGAGGGTCCCAGTGGCCTTCAACATTGCCGTTAACCTGCAAGCTCTGCTCACACTTGGGGTGTCCGGCGCCGGCCTGGTCCAGTGCGGTCTGACAAGCCTGGGCCAGGTTCATGGCGCAGGGTTCCACAGGCAACTGCGTACCCAGGCGGCTGCGCACAAACTCCAGCAGATCACTGACCATCGCCTGCATGTGGCGCGCCCCGGTCTTGATCGCCTTGACGTAATTCAGGGCGTTGGCATCCAGGGTAATTTTGCGTTCCAGCATTTCGGTGGACATGCTCACCGCTTGCAACGGCGCGCGCAGGTCATGGCCCAGAATCGCCAGGAAGATATCCCGCGAGCGGTTGACCTGCTCGGCGTAGGCCTCGGTGGATTCGGCCAGCGCCTCATCAATGGCCTCATTGAACCGGATCATGTCCTGCAAGTAGCTCAGCTCCAGAGTTTCGAGGCTGGCGACCCACAAGCGGATCACGCAGGCGCGCAAGTGCCGGAACTCGGAGGTCATCTGCACCAGATCAAAGCCCACGGTATGGCGCAGTTCGCCATGGCTGGCGGCGGCAACGTCCAGGCTCGGGGTTTTTTCCGGCCCTTCGCCCTCGGCCTTGGCCTGTTGTTCGCTGGCGGTTTGCGCGGTGTTCATGTCCCGCGCAGCGGCCAGCAGAATGGCCTTGGCATGATCGCGCAGGGCCACGCTGTCCATTGATTCGGCAGCCGGGGTGATGGTTTCGGCGAACTGCTCCCATTCATCGACGATACGATCAGCGTTGTGCACGATGAATTCAGATAGGCGCATAGCCAGACCCTGCTGCAAGAGCGATAGTAATTAAGGTGTCGCATCTTAGCCCCTAACGACAGCTTTCTATACAACCGCTTGCCGGTACAGTCCCCCGCCAGCCAGGGGAACTGCCCGCAGCCTTCAAAACAGAAAATAGCGCTGTGCCATCGGCAATACATCAGCGGGTTCGCACCACAGCAGCACCCCGTCGGCCTTGACTTGATAGGTCTGCGGATCGACTTCGATTTCGGGCAGGTAACCGTTGTGAATCAGATCGGTTTTCTGTACTTCGCGACAGCCTTTGACCACCGCGATTTGCTTCTTCAGCCCCAGTGCCGCGGGTACCCCGGCATCCGCCGCCGCCTGGCTGATAAAGGTCAGGCAGGTGGCATGCCGCGAGCCGCCGTAGCTGGCAAACATCGGGCGGTAGTGCACCGGCTGCGGGGTAGGGATCGACGCATTCGGATCACCCATCAGGCTCGAGGCAATCGCCCCGCCCTTGAGAATCAGGGTCGGCTTGACCCCGAAGAACGCCGGTCGCCAGAGCACCAGGTCGGCCCACTTGCCCACCTCGATCGAGCCCACTTCATGGCTGACACCGTGGGTGATCGCCGGGTTGATGGTGTATTTGGCGATGTAGCGTTTGGCGCGAAAATTGTCATTGCCCGGTGCGTCTTCGGGCAGCGGGCCGCGCTGTTTCTTCATCTTGTCGGCGGTTTGCCAGGTACGGGTGATGACCTCGCCGACCCGGCCCATGGCCTGGCTGTCGGAGCTGATCATCGAAAACGCGCCGAGGTCGTGCAGGATGTCCTCGGCGGCGATGGTTTCACGACGGATACGGCTTTCAGCGAAGGCCACATCCTCGGCGATGCTCGGGTCGAGGTGATGGCAGACCATCAGCATGTCGAGGTGCTCGTCGATGGTATTGCGGGTAAACGGCCGGGTCGGATTGGTCGAGCTGGGCAATACATTGCTCAGGCCGCAGGCCTTGATGATATCCGGGGCATGGCCGCCACCCGCGCCTTCGGTGTGATAGGTGTGGATGGTGCGGCCCTTGAATGCGGCCAGGGTGGTTTCGACAAAGCCCGACTCGTTCAGCGTGTCGCTGTGAATCGCCACTTGCACGTCATACAGATCGGCCACGTTCAGGCAGTTGTCGATGGCCGCGGGCGTAGTGCCCCAGTCCTCGTGCAGCTTGAGACCGATGGCCCCGGCTTCGACTTGCTCGATCAGCGGTTGCGGCAGGCTGGCGTTGCCCTTGCCGGTAAAGCCCATGTTCATCGGGAATGCATCGGCGGCCTGCAGCATGCGCGCCATGTGCCACGGCCCCGAGGTGCAGGTGGTGGCATTGGTCCCGGTGGCCGGGCCGGTGCCACCGCCGATCATGGTGGTGACCCCGCTGTTCAATGCCTCTTCGATCTGTTGCGGGCAGATGAAGTGGATATGGGTGTCGATACCGCCAGCCGTGAGGATCATGCCTTCGCCGGCGATCACTTCAGTACTGGCGCCGATGGCGATGGTCACGCCGGGCTGGATATCCGGGTTGCCGGCTTTGCCGATGGCGTGGATCCGGCCGTTTTTCAGGCCCACGTCGGCTTTGACGATGCCCCAGTGATCGATGATCAGGGCGTTGGTAATCAGCGTGTCCACCACCTCGCTGGCGAGCAACTGGCTTTGGCCCATGCCGTCGCGGATCACCTTGCCGCCGCCGAACTTCACTTCTTCGCCGTAGATGGTGAAGTCCTGCTCGACCTCGATCCACAGCTCGGTGTCGGCCAAGCGGATCTTGTCGCCAACGGTAGGGCCGAACATGTCGGCGTAGGCCTGGCGGGAAATTTTCATAGTGAGTTCCTAAATATATAAACCATCCCCCAATCCCTGTAGGAGCGAGCTTGCGCGCTTAAGGGCTCGCGAGCAAGCTCGCTCCTACAGGGATTAGGGGATTGGGGTTAATCCAGATTGCCCATGACCCGGCCGGCAAAGCCGAACACCCGGCGCAGCCCGGCCAGTTCCACCAGTTCCACTTCGCGGGTCTGCCCCGGCTCGAAACGCACGGCGGTGCCCGCCGGGATATTCAGGCGCATGCCACGGCTGTCAGCACGGTTAAACATCAGGGCATCGTTGGTTTCGAAAAAGTGATAGTGCGAACCCACCTGGATCGGGCGGTCGCCACGATTGGACACGCTGAGGCTCAGGGTCCGACGGCCGACATTCAGCTCGATGTCACCGGCTGCAATGCGGTATTGGCCGGGAATCATTGCGGCTCACTCAAGGTTTTGTAGTAGATGGCCGTGGGGCTGTAGTGACCGTCGGGGCTGCGGCAATAGTTGGGTAGCTCGCCGACCCGGGTGTAACCCAGGGCACTGTAGAAGTTTTCTGCGGGCGAGCCGGCCTCGGTGTCCAGGTGCAGCAAGCCGCGCTTTTGTGCCCGCGCCCCTTGCTCCAGGGCGTGGATCATTATCTGGCCCAGACCACGGCGCCGGGCTTCGTTGAGCACCAGCAGTTTCTGGACCTCGGCACGGTTGAGCCCGTTGCGCTTCTGGCACAGGGCAAGTTGCACGCTGGCCAGCACCCGGCCGTCTTCAATCAACACCCACAGGAGCAGAGTGCCTTGCTCCAGCTGGGCCTGTACTTCGTTGAAATAGTGGCTGGCCTGGGGCAGGTCCAGATCGTCCATGAATCCCACGGACGCGCCGTAGCGCACAGCATCCAGCAGCAAGGTAATCAGCCCGTCGCGATATTCGGCAAAGCTGCGGGCGGTTAGCTGCAGCACTTGTTCATTATTCATTTGCCGCACTCCTGTGGCGGCAGCGCGCCGGGGTTGAGCATCAGTTGCATAAAGGTCAGGTCCAGCCAGCGGCCAAACTTGATCCCGACTTGGGGCATGCGCCCGCCGGTGACAAAACCCAGCTGTTTATGCACATGGATCGAGGCCGCATTGCCGCTCTCGATGGCTGCCACCATCACGTGCTTGCCGCACGCTCTGGCACGTTCAATCAGCGCTGCCAGCAATTGCGGTCCGAGGCGTTTGCCCCGTTGTTCGGGATGCACGTACACCGAATGTTCGACGGTATGGCGGAACCCTTCAAAGGGGCGCCAGTCGCCAAACGAGGCGTAACCCAGAGTCAGATTGCGCTCATCGACTATCACCAGCACCGGATAGCCCTGGGCCTGGCGGGCAGCGAGCCATTGCTGACGATTGGCCAGGTCGACGGTTTGCTCGTTCCAGATTGCGAGGGTGTTGAGCACCGCATCGTTGTAGATATCGAGAATCGCTGGCAGGTCAGCCGCGACGGCATCACGAATTAGGTAAGACATGCAGCAGCCTCAGGCGATGGGTTGGTGGACGGTGACCAGCTTGGTGCCATCCGGGAAAGTGGCTTCGATCTGGATGTCGGGGATCATTTCCGGAATGCCTTGCATCACTTGTTCGCGGGTCAGCAGGGTGGTGCCGTAGTGCATCAGCTCGGCGACGGTACGGCCGTCGCGGGCGCCTTCGAGCAGGGCGGCGGATATATAGGCGATGGTTTCCGGGTAGTTAAGCATCACCCCGCGTGCCAGCCGTCGCTCGGCCAGCAGTCCGGCGGTAAAGATCAGCATCTTGTCTTTTTCGCGTGAGGTCAGGTCCATGGTGGGTCCGTTGTTAAATTAAGGATTATGGGTCGAGGACCTCTGTGGGGGCTGGCAAGCCAGCTCCCACAGAGGTCCTCAAAAAAATCGCGACGGCTCTCAGGTACTCCAGATCCTCGGGGCCAGTGCCTCACGGCCCAACAATGCCGGGCGCAGCAGGCGCCACAGCTCGATCAGCCAGGCGCGGGCCTGCAAGGCTTCTACCGCCAGGCAGCGTGCGACCACTAACCCCGGCAGCTGGGTCAGGTCACCGCGTACCGGGTTGGGCAGGTCGCGACAGGTTTGCAGCAGCTCGGCACTGATTTCCCCGGTCACCAGCAATGTCGCGAACACCGGGTTGCCGTCCAGTCCGATTGGCGAATCCAGCAAGCCGTCGCCGCCGATAACCCGCTGGCGCTCATGCCAGAGCAACTGGCCGTCACGGCGAATATCCAGCTGTGATTGAAAATGCCCTTGCTCAAAACGCTCACCACTGGCCAGTCGTCCCAGCGCCACCATGTCCCAGTAAAACAGGCGCCCGTCGCCTTCAAGCTCAATGCGCGTCGTCAGTTCGGCCCGGGCGTCGCTGAACACTATGGTTTCTTGCGGCAGCCATTCCAGGGTCGCACCGGCGGCCACGTTCAGGGTCAGGCTCTGGTACGCCGGGCCGGCCGCGCGATACCACTTGGCGGCACCGGGGCTGGTGAGTTGCGCCCAGGCATCCGGGCCGACACTGGCGCAGATGTTCAACCGGTCGCCGCCGGCAATGCCGCCGGGTGGGTGAACAATGATGTGCTGGCACACCTCGGGGCCTTCGGCATACAGGTGCTTCTGCACCCGCAACGGACCGACATGGCGGCGCTGGGTAGGGCGCGTACTGTCGCCAAAACGGCCATAGCCCAGCTCCAGCTCGGCGTGCCAGCTGGGGGTGAACAATGCGGGGTTGGCAGGCAGGTTCATAGGTCGGCTTTTTCATCAAAAAGAGTTACAGACTAAATCGTCACCAGTCCACGCACACCCTCTGTTTGCATATTTTCACCACGGCCCTGTTGCACGATTTCGCCTCTGGACATCACCAGATACTGGTCCGCCAGTTCTTCGGCAAAGTCGTAGAACTGCTCCACCAGCAGGATGGCCATATCGCCCCGGGCCGCGAGTATCTTGATCACCGCGCCGATCTCCTTGATCACAGACGGTTGAATCCCTTCGGTGGGCTCATCGAGGATCAGTAAGCGCGGGCGGCTGGCCAGCGCCCGGCCAATCGCCAGCTGTTGCTGCTGGCCGCCGGACAAGTCGCCACCGCGCCGATGCTTCATTTGCAGCAGCACCGGGAACAGTTCATAGATAAAACCGGGCACCTCCCGGGCCTCGGCCCCGGGGAAGCGGGACAGGCCCATCAACAGGTTTTCCTCCACCGTCAGGCGCCCGAAAATCTCCCTGCCCTGCGGCACATAAGCGATCCCGGCGTGAACCCGCTGGTGGGGCTTGAGCGTGGTGATCGGTTTACCCTCCCAGGTCACGCTGCCTTCCTTGACCGCCAGCAAACCCATCAGACACTTGAGCAATGTGGTCTTGCCCACGCCGTTACGGCCCAGCAGGCAAGTGACTTCGCCGACCTGGACCTCAAACGACAGGCCGCGAAGAATGTGGCTGCCGCCGTAGAACTGATGCAGATTTTGTATCTGTAGCATCGTGAATCCCCTAATACCCTGTGGGAGCTGGCTTGCCAGCGATTGCAGCGGGGCGTTAACGGCCCAGATAAACCTCGATCACCCGCTCATCGGCCTGCACCTGTTCCAGCGAGCCTTCGGCCAGCACGCTGCCCTGGTGCAACACGGTGACGTGGTCGGCAATCGAGCCGACAAACCCCATGTCGTGCTCCACCACCATCAGCGAGTGCTTGCCGGCCAGGCTTTTGAACAGCTCGGCGGTGAACTCGGTTTCGGCATCGGTCATGCCCGCCACCGGTTCATCCAGCAGTAACAGTTGTGGGTCTTGCACCAGCAGCATGCCGATCTCCAGAAACTGTTTCTGGCCATGGGACAGCAAGCCCGCCGGGCGCCGGGCAGAGGTGCTCAGGCGAATGGTTTCCAGCACTTCACCGATGCGGTCCCGTTGCTCGCCCGTGAGTCTGGCGCGCAGGCTGGCCCACACCGACTTGTCGGTTTTTTGCGCCAGCTCCAGGTTTTCAAACACGCTCAGGGCTTCAAATACCGTGGGCTTCTGAAACTTGC